>Ga0247805_1000292_pt1 | contig 28067 bp, 27 predicted proteins | sample UWRJL044104R1_FD_180930 | JGI IMG/M metagenome (GOLD analysis project Ga0247805, IMG submission 180930) | Plant litter microbial communities from Arlington Agricultural Research Station in Wisconsin, United States - UWRJ-L044-104R-1 | ecosystem: Environmental > Terrestrial > Plant litter >... | reverse complement strand
CCGGCTTCTGATTGTCGAACGGTTAAAGTAGCATTTAGAAGAAAAACGCCCTGATCTGCCCAGTGTTCTAAATTACCCGTTTTAGGCATTGGTACATTCAAATCGGTTTGAATTTCTTTAAAAATATTGCTGAGAGATGGAGGAAATGGAATGCCATCGTGCACTGAAAAACACAATCCATTAGCCTGGTTGGGCCCGTGATAAGGATCCTGGCCAATTATAACCACCTTTACCTGATCGAAATGACAATGATCAAAAGCTGAGAAAATCTGACTCCCTTTTGGATAACAAACTTTTGTGGTATATTCAGATTTTACAAAATCAATTAATTCTTTGAAATATGGCTTTTCAAATTCTTCATTCAAAACTGGTTTCCAGGAATCATGCATTTTAACATCCATATCTTTTTTTTATGCGAATTTCAGGATTTTTTTATTCAAATCATATTCTTACCTCCAAAAATTAGATACAAACTTTACAGTATTCAATGGTACTATTTTTGTACTTTTGCTTTACTTTCTTAAAGAAAATAAATGATCAGTATTACCGAAAAAACATTACAAGACCTTCAATTCCCAACGATTCTCGAAACTATTTCAGAGATTTGCAATACCGAAATTGGAAAAGAAAAAGCACTAGAAATCACACCTTTTAGAGACAAGGAAAGTTTGATGCAGGCTTTGCTGCAAACTTCTGAATATGTTTCTTCTTTCCAAAATAATAATGCAATTCCTAATCACGGTTTTGATGCGATAACACACGAAATTAAATTTCTGGCTATTGAAGATAGTTTCCTTGAAGTAGGTAGTTTTAGAAAAATTGCAACTCTGTCTTCAACGGTAAATTTCTTATTGAATTTCCTGAGAAAATTTGATGATTACTATCCTAATATTAATGCGAGAGCTTCACGTGTTGAACTAACTAAAGAAATTGTAACTCTTGTTGATACCGTTGTTGATAAATATGGCGAGATAAAAGACAATGCTTCTCCCGTTTTATTAGACATTCGTAGAAATATGAATCTGGTTCGAGGCAAGGTAAATCAGAGTTTTGGTATTGCTTTAAGTCAATATAATGGTTTGGGTTATCTGGACGATATTAAAGAAAGTTTTGTACAAAACCGTCGTGTTTTGGCTGTTTTAGCCATGTATCGTCGAAAAGTAAGAGGAACTATTTTTGGAAGTTCTAAAACCGGAAGTATTGCTTACATTGAGCCTGAAATGACGCTAAAATATTCGAGAGAATTAAGCAATTTAGAATACGAAGAAAAGGAAGAAATTACCCGTATTTTAAAGCAATTATCGAATGCTATTCGTCCGTTTTTGTCAACATTAAAAGAGTATCAGGAATTTTTAAGTGATATTGACGTAATTGCTGCCAAAGCAAAATATGCCGACAGAATCAACGGAATTTTACCTGCCATCACTGAGGAACGTCGTTTGTATTTTAGAGATGCCTTCCACCCTATTTTGTATTTGACTAACAAACAAAAAAAGGAAGTTACCTATCCGCAAACCATAGAATTGCAACAAGAAAACCGAATTATTGTTATTTCGGGACCAAATGCCGGAGGAAAAACCATTTCGTTAAAAACGGTTGGATTACTCCAATTGATGTTGCAATCAGGAATGTTGATTCCGGTTCACGAACGCTCAGAAACTTTTTTATTCGATAGAATCTTAACCGACATTGGAGACAATCAATCTATTGAAAACCATTTAAGTACCTACAGTTACCGATTAAAGAACATGAACTACTTCTTAAAGAAGTGTAATAGCAAAACCATGTTCCTGATTGACGAATTTGGTACTGGTTCTGATCCTGAATTAGGAGGAGCTTTGGCTGAAATTTTCTTAGAAGAATTTTACCACAGAGAAGCTTTCGGAATCATCACCACACATTATTCAAATCTAAAAATATTAGCTAACGAATTGCCTTTTGCTACTAATGCCAACATGATGTTTGATGAAAAATCATTGGAACCTATGTACAAACTGGCTTTAGGGCAAGCAGGAAGTTCATTTACTTTTGAAGTAGCACAGAAAAACGGAATTCCGTTTGGATTAATCAATCGTGCGAAAAAGAAAATTGAAGTAGGTAAAGTACGTTTTGACAAAACCATTGCAACACTCCAGAAAGAGCGTTCTAAACTCGAAAAAACGTCTCAGAATCTGAAAGAAGAAGAAACCAGAGCGCGTGAAGAAGGTAAGAAGATGGAAAACATCAATGTAAAAATCAAACAAAAACTGGAAAGCTATCAGGAATTGTACGATAGCAATCAGAAAACAATTTACATTGGTCAAAAAATAGAAGATATTGCGGAGAAATATTTCAACAATAAAAATAAAAAAGAATTGATTGGTGAGTTTTTGAAAATTGTTGAAATCGAAAATTCGAAACGTAAAAAAGCCACTCCAAAAGAAAACAAAGCCATCATTGAGAAGAAAAAAGAAGTGATCGCTGAAGTTACGGTTCAGGTAGAAGAAATTCGAAAAGAGAAAAAAGAAAAGAAACTAAAACCTGTTATCGAAAAACCAAAACCGATTCTAAAAGTGGGCGATCGCGTACGAATGCTGGACGGAAAAGCCGTGGGAAGTATTGATAAAATTGAAAAAAACAAAGCTGTTGTCAATTACGGATTATTTACTTCTAAAGTAAATTTGGATGAATTAGACTTAGTGGAAGCAGTGAAGAAATAGTTTCCAGAAAGCAGTATTCAGAGCCATTGCGAGGAACGAAGCAATCACTCTAATAGGAGCCAAATCCAGTACATAAAATAGAAAATGAGATTGCTTCATTCCTCGAAATAACCTAAAAAAATGCAAAATTTACCCAAAAACAAAAAAATAATCCTCTTTGATGGCGTTTGCAATTTGTGTAATTCGGCGGTGCAGTTTATTATTGAACGTGACAAAAAAGATGTATTTCGTTTTGTGGCTTTGCAGTCTGATTTAGGATTAGAAATTTGCAATTACATTGGCATTGACCCAAAAATAATGGATAGCATTATCTTGTACGAACCTGGAAGAGCCTATTATTACAAATCGGAAGCGGCATTGAAGATAGCTTCTCAGTTGGGCGGATTTTATGGTTTTCTAGGTAGTTTCAATTTTTTACCTAAAAAAATCAACGACTCGATCTACGATTATATTGCTACCAATCGCTACAACTGGTATGGCAAAAAAGAGCATTGTATGATTCCTACACCAGAATTAAAAACAAAATTTTTATAATACTTAAGCATTTTTTCTTCTTTGACGTTCTTTTTTAATCATTTCCAGTTCTCGACTCGTTTGCCCAGTAACAGCAGTATTCTCCTGAGCCCGACGAATTAAATATGGAACCACTTCTTTAACAGGTCCAAAAGGTAAATATTTAGCAACATTATAACCATTGGCTGCCAAATTAAAACTCATCGTATCACTCATACCGTACAATTGACCAAACCAAATTCGGATATCATTAGTCGGAATGTTTTTTTCCTGCATTAATTCCATTAAATAATACGCACTTGATTCATTATGTGTTCCAGCAAAAAGAGCAAAAGCATCCAAATTATCAATGATATGCTGTAAAGCAGCATCATAATTTTTATCTGTTTCTTGCTTGTTTATACAAATGGGCGACAGATAATTTTGTTCTTCGGCGCGCTCGTTTTCTTTTTCCATATAAGCACCACGAACTAATTTAATTCCAATAAAAAATCCTTCTGCTTGCGCTGTTTGATAAATGGATTTCAAATAATTCATTCGATCCCAACGATACATTTGTAAAGTATTGTAAACTATCGCTTTTTCTTTGTTGTATTTGCGCATCATTTCGAGAATCAAATCATCAGCTGCAGTTTGCATCCAGCTTTCTTCTGCATCAATTAAAACAGCAACATCTTTTTGAAGAGCCGTTTTACAAACCAAATCAAAACGAGCTACTACACTATTCCATTCCAGCTGTTCTAAATCAGTCAAAAATTGCTTTTTGCTTATTTTCTCATACAAATCAATCCTTCCAAAACTCGTAGGTTTAAAAACTGCAAAAGGAATAGCCTGGCGTTCTTTAGCAAAGTCGATGATTTTCAACGTTTTTCCTAATGCATTATCAAATTCGATTTCATTAGCCTTTCCTTCCACCGCATAATCTAAAACTGATGCAACACCTTTAGTTGACAAATTATCAACCACTTTAAGACAATCGTCCTCATTTACACCGCCACAAAATTGATTAAAAATGGTTTTCTTAATTAAGTTTTCAACCGGTAAATGCAATTGCAACGCCAGATTAATAATTTTTGTTCCAATTTTAACTAATGGTTTCAGAGCCATCATTTTAAAAAGAAAATAAGATATATTCAATTGACGATTACTTTTTAAAGCAAAAGCGATTTGGGTATTATCGAATATCTTTTTCATTTTTTTCGTTATTTAAAACAAATATAGCCAGAGTTATGAACATTAATTACTAGAAATTACCTTATTTTGCATTTCAAATTAATTAATGACGATGCAAACAATTCAAGCCAATAACTACCCAATCTATTTTAACGAAAAAGGATATGAAGCTTTAAATCTTCATCTAACTGAGAATAAATATTCTAACATTTTTATACTTGTAGATAGTCAAACTAATGAGTTTTGTTTACAAAAATTATTGCCTTACATCGAAACAGATTTAAATGTTGAAATTATCGAATTTGAAGCTGGTGAAGAAAATAAAAACATAGAAACCTGCGTTGAAATATGGAAAGTACTTACGGAACTTGGAGGCGATAGAAAAAGTTTAGTACTAAATCTTGGTGGTGGTGTTGTTACTGACCTTGGTGGTTTTGTAGCTTCTACTTTTAAACGTGGAGTCGATTTTATTCATATTCCTACTACTTTGCTTTCAATGGTTGATGCATCAGTTGGTGGAAAAAACGGAGTTGATTTAGGAAATTTGAAAAATCAAATAGGTGTTATCAATGTTCCAAATATGGTTCTTATTGACACTCAATATTTAGAAACGCTTCCTCAAAACGAAATGCGTTCTGGTCTTGCCGAAATGTTGAAACACGGTTTGATTTATGATAAAAAATACTGGGAAGAATTTTTAGATATTTCAACCATTGATTTTGATGCTCTGGATCAATTAATTTACAGATCAGTAGAAATTAAAAATGAAATTGTAAAACAAGATCCTACTGAGAAAAACATTCGAAAAGCATTGAACTTTGGACATACTTTAGGTCATGCTATCGAAGGTTATTTTCTGCTAAGCGAAACAAAAACAACTTTGCTTCACGGAGAAGCGATTGCTGTGGGAATGATTCTTGAGAGTTATATTTCTTTAAAGAAAAATTTTATTTCTACAGAAGAATACATCCAGATTAAATCGGTAATTAAATCGATCTATGAGGACATTGTTTTTGAAGAAGAAGATATCGAGCCGATTCTTGAGTTATTAATACACGACAAGAAAAACGAATACGGAAGCATTCAGTTTGCATTAATTGAAGGTATTGGAAAGATAATAATCAATCAAGCTGTTGAGAATGAATTGATTCTTGAAGCCTTTGAAGATTACAAATCTTAACTATTTTTTTTATAAAAAAGGATTGCATCACTTATATATTATTTTCTACATTTGCCGCAATGAAAAAAGATCAAAAACAAAGAAATTATAACTCAAATCAGAATGCTAACAATGATTCTTTCTTAGGAATATTGAAGCGTTTTAATTTAGTGATTAGTCCATTTAACTTTGATATTTTTCAATATTTAAAAGCAGAAAACGAAAAATTGCAAATTGTATATGCAAATATTAGAGTTTGAATTATAGCTTAATAACTATATCGTTAATCTATAAATAAAATTAAAACTCTAAAATTCTAATGAATACAAAATATTCTGACTTAATAAATCAATCTTACTATTTCCCTCAAGAAGAGTTCAAACTCAACAAAGACAATCTTCAGTTTCACAATATCGATTTGATGAAATTAGTAGAAAAATATGGTACGCCTTTAAAGTTTACTTATTTGCCTCAAATTTCAAACAACATCAACAAAGCCAAAAGTTGGTTTCGTAAATCGATGGAGAAAAACAAATACGAAGCAAAGTACTATTATTGTTATTGTACTAAAAGTTCTCATTTTGAATTTATTATGAATGAAGCTTTCAAAAACAATATTCACGTTGAAACTTCTTCTGCATTTGACATTAACATTGTTGAAAATTTATTAAAAAACGGTAAAATCAACAAAAGCACTTATGTTATTTGTAACGGTTTTAAAAGAGACGAATACATTAGTAATATTGCTCGTTTAATCAATAACGGTCATAAGAATACTATTCCAATTATTGATAACTACGAAGAATTAGATTTACTTCAGGCAGAAATTAAAGGAAAATTCAAAATTGGAATTCGAATTGCTGCCGAAGAAGAACCTAAATTTGAGTTTTATACTTCAAGATTGGGAATTGGCTACAAAAACATTGTCAATTTCTACAAAAAACAAATTCAGGAAAACAACAATCTTGAATTGAAAATGCTGCATTTTTTCATCAATACCGGAATAAACGATACGGCTTATTACTGGAACGAATTGGTAAAATGTATCAAAGTTTACATTGCATTGAAAAAAGAGTGTCCTACTCTGGACGGTTTGAATATTGGAGGCGGATTTCCAATTAAAAACTCTTTAGCATTTGAATACGATTACCAATACATGATTGACGAAATTATCAATCAGATTAAAATTGCTTGTGATGAAGCTGAAGTGGATGTTCCAAATATTTTTACTGAATTCGGTTCGTTTACAGTAGGAGAAAGCGGTGGAGCGATTTACCAGATTTTATATCAAAAACAACAAAATGATAGAGAAAAGTGGAACATGATTGATTCTTCATTCATTACTACTTTACCAGATACCTGGGCTATCAACAAACGTTTTATTATGTTGGCAGTAAACCGCTGGAATGATACTTACGAAAGAGTATTATTGGGAGGTTTAACTTGTGATAGTGATGACTATTACAACTCTGAGCAAAACATGAATGCCATTTATTTACCAAAATATAACAAAGAAAAACCACTATATATTGGATTTTTCAATACAGGTGCATACCAGGAAACCATTGGTGGATATGGTGGATTACATCACTGTTTGATACCACAACCCAAGCATATCTTAATAGATAGAGATGAAAATGGTATATTAGCAACAGAAGTATTCTCAGAGCAACAAACCTCTGAAGACGTATTAAAAATATTAGGTTACAAATAAGAAATAATTAACAACACACACAATTAGTAAATTTATAATTTGTTTATATTTGAGACCATTTAGATTCAAATACACATAAGTTTACAAAATATTTAAACCCCATAAAATGAGTAAAGGACCGATCAGTCAGTTTATTGAAAAGCATTATTTACATTTCAATTCTGCATCTCTAGTCGATGCCGCAAAAGCTTACGAACAACAATTAGCTAATGGAGCTAAAATGATGGTAAGTATGGCTGGAGCAATGAGTACAGCAGAAATTGGAAAAATCTTCGCCGAAATCATACGTCAGGATAAAGTTCAAATTATCTCTTGTACAGGAGCAAACCTTGAAGAAGATATCATGAACTTAGTAGCGCATTCTCATTACGAAAGAGTGCCTAACTACCGTGATTTAACTCCTCAGGACGAATGGGATTTATTAGAAAGAGGATTAAATCGTGTAACAGATACTTGTATTCCTGAGCACGAAGCATTCCGTAGATTACAAAAACACATTTACAAAATCTGGAAAGATGCTGATGACAAAGGAGAACGTTATTTTCCTCATGAATTCATGTACAAAATGTTACTTTCGGGAGTTTTAGAAGAATATTACGAAATTGACTTAAAAGATAGCTGGATGTATGCTGCAGCTGAGAAAAATTTACCTATTATTGTTCCAGGTTGGGAAGACAGCACAATGGGAAATATTTTCGCTTCTTATGTAATTAAAGGAGATTTGAAAGCATCAACTATGAAATCAGGTATTGAATACATGACTTTCTTAGCGGATTGGTATCCAAAAAACAGCAGTAATGGTATTGGATTTTTCCAAATTGGTGGTGGTATCGCAGGAGACTTCCCTATTTGTGTGGTTCCAATGTTGTACCAAGATATGGAAATGCACGACATTCCTTTTTGGAGTTATTTCTGCCAGATTTCAGATTCTACAACCAGTTATGGTTCGTATTCTGGAGCGGTTCCAAACGAAAAAATTACTTGGGGTAAATTAGACATAAAAACACCTAAGTTTATCATTGAATCAGATGCTACTATTGTAGCACCATTAATTTTTGCTTATTTATTAGATTTATAATACCATTTTTATGAGAAGAGTTATTGTTGAGTACGCTAAGCTGACAAATGAAATTTTAAACTTATTGGTTGAGAAATTTCCTGATGGATATGACGACGAAGATATCATTCGTTTTAAAAATGCTAAAAACGAGTTAATAGAAGCTGTTGAAGTCCGCACAGAAGACACAATCTATTTAGTAAAAGTAAGTACTAAACTTGCTGATAGAATCGAAAACTTTGATGAAGACGATGAAATCGATGACGTTATCGAACCAATCGCTCCAATTAAAGGTTTAGATCTTGACGATGACATTAGCGATGATGATGACGAAGACGATGACAATCTTGACAAACCAGAGTTAGACGAAGATGACGAAGATGCTGATGACAAAGACATTGCAGACGACGAAGACGAAGATGATGAAGATTAATTCATAACAACATAAAAAAGGAACTCAAAAAAAGAGTTCCTTTTTTTTATTGATTACTCTATACAAATAAGATTTATAATTAGCATTCTCAATTCAAAAATGATTACTTCCTCAATATTACACACTACACTTAAAGAAAGTTTTGGATTTGAAAAATTCAGAAGCAATCAGGAAGAAATTATAAATACCATATTAAATGGCAATGATACATTAGCCATTATGCCTACTGGTGGCGGAAAGTCCATTTGTTTTCAGTTGCCAGCATTATTATTCCCGGGAATTACTATCGTGATTTCGCCACTTATTGCTTTAATGAAAGATCAGGTAGATAGCTTAAAAGCGAATGGAATTGCAGCTTGTTTTATCAACAGCACACAAACTGAAGCCGAACAGCAACAACATATTGAAGATCTAAAAAACAATAAAGTAAAACTAGTTTATATTGCACCCGAAAGTTTGTCCTATCTCGATAATGCTTTTAGCGTACTTACCATAAGTTTGATTGCTATTGATGAAGCTCATTGTATTTCGTCCTGGGGACATGACTTTAGACCCGCTTATACAAACTTAGGTTATCTAAAAAACCGCTTCCCCTCTACTCCAATTCTTGCTTTAACTGCTACAGCCGATAAAGCTACACGTCAAGATATTAGCAATCAATTAAACTTACGAAAACCAGCCGTTTTCATTTCATCTTTTGATCGAAAAAATCTAAGTTTAGAAGTTCGTCCCGCCTTAGACAGAGTCAAACAAATTATGGATTTCATCGAATCCAAACCAAATGAATCCGGAATTATTTATTGTCTTAGCCGAAAAACAACCGAAGAACTTGCCGAAAAACTCAGCAAAGCCGGAATCAATGCGAAAGCTTATCATGCTGGTTTGGACAGCGAACTTCGTTCCAGAACACAAGATGAATTTATTAACGATCAATGTCAGGTAGTTTGTGCTACGATTGCCTTTGGAATGGGAATCGACAAATCAAATGTCCGCTGGGTCATTCATTATAATTTACCTAAAAACATTGAAGGTTATTATCAGGAAATTGGGCGTGCGGGTCGTGACGGATTGAATTCGGAAACTATTTTATTCGAAAGTTATGGCGATTTGATCCAGTTGCAGAAGTTTGCTTCTCAGGGGCAAAATTCAGAAATTCAATTGGCAAAACTCGAAAGAATGAAACAATATACTGACGCACTAAGTTGCCGTAGAAAAATATTACTTTCTTATTTTGGCGAAATTGTAACCGAAAATTGTGGTAATTGTGATATTTGCAAAAATCCACCCGCCTTTTTTGATGGAACAATCATTGCCCAAAAAGCACTTTCGGCTATTATTAGACTTCAGGAATCGGAGCCCTTGCAAGTAATTGTTGATTTTTTACGAGGTTCTAAAAACGCTTATATTTATGAAAAAGAATATCAAAATTTAAAAACTTATGGTGTTGGAATTGAAACATCCTGGCACGACTGGAACCAATACCTGATTCAATTGATTAATTTAGGCTATTGCGAAATTGCTTTCCACCAACAAAATAAAATCAAGCTTACGCCATTAGCCAGAAAAGTACTTTTTGAAAAAGAAAAAGTCCAACTCAATACGGTACAAAAAGCAAACATAAATAAAACCGAAACCAAAGAAACAAAACCGAAATCAGTAACTAATTCGTTATTTGAAAGCTTACGCAAATTACGTTACGAACTAGCTAAAGAAGAAGATGTTCCTGCTTATGTGATTTTTAGCGATGCAGCTTTGCGCCAAATGGAAATCAATCGTCCGATGAGTGAAGAAGAATTTATTATAATTGATGGCGTAGGAAAAGCCAAGTTGGAAAAATACGGCGATGCTTTTATTAAAACCATTATTGCTTTTCAAAAAGACAAAAAAGTAAAATCTAAAAAAGAGTCTAGTACTTACAAAGAAACTTTAGCTTTGTATCAGGATGGCTTTTCTACAGAAGAAATTGCTGCAAAACGAAAATTAGGTATTAGTACCATTAGTTCACATTTGGCAAAATTATATTTAGACGGAGCTCCAATTGATTTACACCAATTTGTTTCTGAAGAAGAAGTCAAGCAAATAGCAACTGCTCGTACAAAACTAGAGAAACCCACTGCCTTAAAACCTTATTTTGATTTTTTAGAAGAAAAAGTAGGTTATGAAAAAATAAGACTAGCTTTAGCTATTCTTGAAAAAGAAGAAAACAGTATCTAGAAACTATGATTTATTCCTTTGCTCCTTTTGTCAATGCCGAAACCGAAATTCTAATTCTGGGAACCATGCCCGGAATTGCTTCGTTAGAAAAACAAGAATATTATGCACATCCACGCAATCATTTCTGGAAAATAATCTATACACTATTCGACAAATTACCCGTTGCTACAGTTTTCGAAGAAAAAATAAAATTACTACAAGCCAATAAAATTGGAATTTGGGATGTTCTGGAGAATTGTGAACGCGAAGGAAGCTTAGACATTCATATCAAAAATCATAAACCAAATGATTTTGAAAACTTATTCAAACAATACCCAAATATCAAGAAAATCATCTTTAACGGAAAAGAAAGCCAACGTTATTTTATTAAAAATTTCGGGCAAATAAAAGGCATTACTTATTATGTAATGCCTTCTACAAGTCCCGCTAATACAATGTCTTTTGAAAACAAATTGAAAATCTGGTCAACTTGTTTTGAATAATTTATAGGTATCTTTCCTTATATACTTTTTGATGATGCTTTTGATGTCCAATAATAATAAAACCAATTGCACGTACTGAAATTTCATTATTAGATGCAATTCCAATTCTCTTTAATTGTTCTTCAGAAAAACTCTTAAAAAGCGCTAAAGTACTTTGACGAACAATTGATAATTCGGTCAACAAACTTTGTAAATGTCTGTCATTCGCATTGGTATTTAATGCATAATCATTTTCATCAAATCCAGGCAATGCTGTTATATCATTTCTTGAAATTCGCAAAGCACGATAACTAAAAATACGTTCGGTATCAATAACATGCTGAATAATTTCTTTGATTGTCCATTTGCCTTCGGCATAGCGATAATCAAATTTATCCATTGGAATATCCTGAACAAAACGAATAAAATCATGAAGACTTATTTCTAAGTCTTCATATAAATCTCCGTCTCCCGCTTCATTAATATAAGTAGCGTTAAATATAGAATATTCGCTTTCTGGGATATCAGTTCTCTTCATGATCAATATTATGCTGAATTTCTACTAGCATTAGTATTTCCAAATAAAGAACGCATTACGATTTTCTCGTATACTTTAATTAATTTATCATCTGGAACACTTTCTTTGTTCAATTCGTTAATTCGCAATAAAGCATATTGCTGAATAGTCAATAACGGCAATACGATACGTTCTCTAATTTGAATAGAAGCCATTCCGTCAGGATAATTTTCCATTAGCTCTTTGTGACCAGCAATTTTCAACAACAATCTTTTTGTTTCCAAAAATTCATCGTAGATATTTTGCCAAAACTCTCCAAATTCTGGATCCTTTTTCATGTAAGCCGTTAATGGGAAGAATGATTTTGCCAATGACATCATGCTGTTCTCTAACAAAGTTTTAAAGAACATTGAGCTATCGTATAAATCCTGAACTTTATCCCATTGGTTAGACTCTTCAAAATATTTCAAAGCAGTACCTACTCCATAAAACCCAGGAACATTTTGTTTTAATTGACTCCAAGAACCAACAAAAGGAATTGCTCTTAAATCTTTAAAATCTAATTTTTCAGATTTACTTCTTTTAGAAGGACGGCTTCCAATATTAGTTTTTGCATAATATTTCAACGTACTCATTTTCTCTAAATACGGAATGAACTTATCATGATTCTTAAAGCTCAAATATTTTTTATATCCTAAATCAGATAATTGATTTAAAATTGCTTTATCATCTTCTGATAATCTATTCAATTCTTTATTAAACACCTGATTTGTAACACCAGCGCTCAATAAATTCTCTAAGTTGTGACGACAAGAATCTAAAGTTCCAAAATTAGAACTAATCGTTTGCCCCTGAACCGTTACCTGAATTTCTTTGTTTTCAATGTTTGGCCCTAAAGAAGCATAGAATTTATGTGTTTTTCCTCCTCCACGTGCAGGTGGTCCACCACGTCCGTCAAAGAAAATTACTTTTATGCCATATTTTCTAGACATAGCTGTAAGCGCTTCTTTTGCCTGATAAATACTCCAGTTAGCCATTAAATAACCACCATCTTTTGTACCATCAGAGAAACCAAGCATAATGGTTTGTTTCATTCCTCTGTTTGCCAAATGTTCAGCATAAACAGGGTTTGTATACAATTGTTCCATTACATTATGCGCATTTTGCAAATCGTCAACTGATTCGAATAAAGGCACAATATCAACAGAAGGATGTTCCCAGTCACTCAAACGAATCAAAGCAAATGTTTCTAAAACATTCACTGCATTTTCATTATTACTAATAATATAACGATTTGCTCCTAGCTCACCATTACTTATTTGAATTTGTTTAATCGCCTGAATTGACTCAATTGTTGATTTAGTCATTTCATTTTTAAAATCAACCGAATTAAGATCGCCTTTAACACTTGTCAAGACTTTACATTTTTCAGCTTCCGATAATTCATAGTAGTTTTTAGGAAAAATATCATTTCCATTAGCTAAATAATAATCGAAAACATCTTTAAATACAGCATCATGAATTTTACTGTTTTGACGAATATCTAAGGTAGCAAAGTGGAATCCAAATAAATTCACTTTAATAAGCAAAGCTTCTAATTCATCAACATATAAAGACTGATGTTGCTCAACAATAATTGTTTTTATCTTGTTTAACTGTGATTTAAATTCCTCCAAAGTGATGTAAATTTCACCTCTGGAATAAAACACAGAACGGTATAATTTATTTTCAAGTTCAGTAACTAAAACATCTACACCTGGGAAAGTTAATTTTCTTTTTAAGTTTCTCATTTCGAAATAATAGCATTTCAAAATAGAAGTTCTTAAACGTTCAGCAACTTTTAAAGTGATATCTGTAGTTACAAATGGATTACCATCTCTGTCTCCTCCTGGCCAAAAACCAAGTTGGATAATAGGATTTTTAATATTTCCATCAGAAATATTTGTCTCTAAATAATGCATCATATCACCAGCGGTGTTATAGAATACATTTTCTAAGTACCAAATTAAACTTACAGCCTCGTCAAAAGGATTTGGTTTCTCATTTTTTATAAATGGAGTTTTTCCTAATTGTGCTAAAAGTTGTTTAATTTGAAGTAAGTTATTATCACGAATAGCTTCTGTTAAATCATTGATAATTCCTAAAACTGCGCCTGGATAAAATTGCGTAGGATGCGCTGTTAAAACAGGTCTTACATTAAAATTTTCTAAAAATTCAATTAATTCTTCATTCTTCCCCCTAGCATCTGCTTTTTCCTTAATATCTCTTAAAGAACCGCGTCCTTCCATATTGTTTACAATAGGAAAAGCAGCATCTTCTACAGCATCAAATAACACAATCTGACGTTCGATATACTGAATAAAACGAAACATTAAATCAATTTTATCAGCCTCTACATCAGTATGCAAATATTTTTTAGAGAAAAATTCAAAAATTTCCTTTGGTGTCTCCATTTTTTTAAAACCTGTCTCACAAACATCTGTGAATAAAGGCAATAAAGCACCTGTGTTATCTATAGAGTCAAAAGGTAAAGTAATGAAAACGCTATTGTAAATGTTATATTTAGAGAGAACGTTTTGATTGAAACGTTCTATTTTAGGGAGCGTATACATAAATTATGTTAAATTATTTAGTTAATTGTGTGTATTGTTGTTTTTTAAAAAAAATAACCCCAAGAGTGAACTTGAGGTAGTATTTTAATAACCGTTCAAGTTTCAATTACATGTTTTTGAAGATAGTATGCATCAAACGCTTTTTATCGTTGATACTTTCTTCAAGAGAAATCATTGTTTCAGTTCTATAAACACCATCAATATCATCAATCATAAAGATTACATCCTTAGCGTGTTTAGTATCTTTTGCTCTAATTTTACAGAAAATATTAAATTTTCCTGTAGTTACAGAAGCAACAGTAACAAATGGGATTTCGTTAATGCGTTGTAAAACAAACTTAGTTTGAGAAGTGTTATTCAAAAACACGCCCACGTAAGCAATAAATGAATAGCCTAATTTATCATAATCAAGAACCAAAGAGGATCCCATTATAATACCAGCATCTTCCATTTTCTTAACTCTAACATGCACTGTTCCAGCTGAAATTAATAATTTCTTAGCAATATCCGTAAACGGAACTCTCGTATTGTCAATCAACATGTCTAATATCTGATGATCTACTTCATCTAAACGGAACTTACTCATATTTCTCTAATTATATTATTAATTATCATTATTAAAGCATAAAAATATACATAAAAATGATAAAGTCGTACAAAAAATTACTTTTTTATCAATCCATTAACAAATTTAAGCTTTTTATCTAAACTAAAATCTGCTTTTTGATCTAATTTCGGAATATTTTCGTGATCATTTTCGTAAACAGCTCCTTGAGCATCAAACACTTCATGACCGAAAAAACCTTCTAATTCATTCACTTTAGCAATATAAGCGTTAAAATTAATCTTTCCATTAATCAACTCTTCCTTATAGTGTGCAGCAAAATTCGTTATTTTTTCATTACCGTCATAATTTATTTTAATATTTTTATATATAAAATCATAAAAAACGACTTTATTTTGAGGAATATTCAAATAATCATCCGTTCTATTAGTTTCTATAACGTTTTCGTTAAGTATTTTAAAACTTGCCACTAACGACATAAAAACATATTTACGGGTAATTTCTCTTTGATAATCACCAGGAAAATGACCAGCTTCAAACAAAATAGTTGGAACACCTAAATATTGAAAAGTATCGCCAATACAATTAATATTGAAAGAATCATCAAAACGCCCTATCTGTCCCGGAATAAACTCTTGTAAAACTTCATTCATGCCCGCAATTAAGTTAATAGCTTTTTGTCTGGAATCGTTTATTTCTCTTTCTTCATTATATGAAGGCGCCAAAAAAGATAAAGTAGCGGGTTTACCAGTATCAGCAACACCAAAAATAGTACGTTGATCATGAAGATTATAACAAAAATCAGGTTTAAACTCTTCAAAAACCACTCTTAATACCTTGCTTTCCGGTTGAGTCAAATCTTGAGAATCCCTATTTAAATCAATTTCATTGGCATTTGCACGAGTATATAAAGTAGCACCGTCTGGATTCAGCATTGGCAAGCAACAAAAAGTAAAATTAGCCAGTAAATCTTTAGCTAAATCAGAACCATTATGTAATACATTTAAAAAGTCAAATAGAGCTTTTGTTGTGGTGCTTTCATTACCATGCATTTGAGACCAAAGGTAAATTTTGGTTTCCCCTGAACCAATAATATATTTATAAATTGGTCTTTTTTGAACCGATTCACCAACAATCGAAAGTTGATTATTAGTATTAATTTTTTTTAAAATAGGCTCAACAGACTCTAATGTCAAATACCTGCCTTCAATCGTTTTTTCCTTGCTATCAAGAAACAACTGTTCTAAATTCATAATGTAATTATATTTGATTTACAAAAGTAAACATCTTTATTTTTACATTTGTAAACAACAAAAAACACCTTTATTTTAATAATGTAAACAAATCTTTTAGCTGATTATTTTTATAAATAATGTAGTTAATTGACAATTGTCACATATTTTTAAAAAACAAATTATATTATTTATTTTCAGTGTTTTAAATATTTTTACATAAAGCTAAATATTAAACATATTACCTTTAAAATTACTGTTTACAGCTGTAAATTTGTAATTCTGATTACTTTTGGTTACATTTGTAAACACTACATTTTAAATCATAATTTACAATGGTAAACACTGATGATTTTATAAAAAGACTCGAAATTATACTGGATTATTATGGTATAAACGCCTCTGCATTTGCTGATAAAATTGGAGTACAACGCTCTAGTTTGTCTCATCTACTTTCAGGAAGAAACAAACCGAGTTTGGATTTTATCCTAAAAATTCTGGACGTATATCCTGATATTGATTTGTATTGGATTTTAAACGGGAAAGGAAGTTTTCCTAAGAGTAATTTGAAACCAATGAAATCAGAGCCAATAACTAATATTACTCCCATTCCTGCTGCATCTATCCCTAAAACTACCGTTAATGAGGGTTTGTTTTCGGAAACCACCCCAGAAGATAAAAAAACTATCCCTACTGCAAATACAGTAGAAAATCAAAATATTCTTTTTGATGACAACATTGAAAAAATAGTGTTTTTCTATAAAGATGGAACTTTTAAAACCTTTAATCCCAACGCAAAAAAATAACCCTAAATGCTTTTTATTTACATTTAGGGTTACTCAAAAATAATAAATATTATTTTTATTTTCTTATAACAAATATTGAAGTAACTCCTGCTTCAGCTCTTACATTCAAAGGTGTAGCGTCTGCAGAAGCAGTAGCCTGAGCAAAAGTCAACACTCTTCCTCCACCATTTAATCGTTCTGCAACATAAGTTGTATTAGTAACGTGATCATAAGCTACATCCACAGGATTTCCTAATTGAGAATTAGGTCCGTAAATTCTAATTTGTTTATCAGTGCTAATAGTTCCAGCATTAGCTGTAGAAGCAAAAACACTATTAAAGTTTTTAATAAAAACCAATCCTCCATCAGTTCCTGACACTGCATCCCCAACATCAGTTAAAACCATCAAATCATCCTTAGCTGAATAAGTAATTCCGTGAGTTCTAACTAAGCCTTGAATACTTACTCTTTTTGTTGCTGTAATGCTTCCTGAAGTATTTTTCAAGAAGTCTTTAAACACTACAAGATCAGAAGTTAAATCTACTACAGCATATAAATCATTTCCTTCCATGTGAATTCCCCATAATTTAAAACCAGTCGTATAAGAATTCAAAAGTGTGAATCCAGTAGCTGTTTTTTGGTAAACAAATAATTTATTAACCAACCCACTAGTAGCCAATTGATCCTGAGCTACTATTACTTTATCGCCAGAAACTGCCGTTTCTCTAGCATTTGCAAAATCAAGATTTGAACCATTAAAAGCTAATGTTAATGAAGTAGCACCAGAAGCAGCAGCTGTTTTTACACCTGAATACGCTTCTAATCTATTATTAGTTCGTGATGCAAGTATAATATTATCAGTCTCAGAATCATAAGAAATCCCTTCTGCATCTAGAGAAGAAATAGTAAATGATTTAACCGTTGCAGTTGGTTCTAATAAATTAATATAACTTACTTTACCAGAAGTGTTACTTGAAGTAACCATTGTAAGTTCAGGATTGTTAGACGAATTATCATCGTTGTCATTTGAACATGAAGACAACAGCATCGCTAAGACTGTACAGGAAATAAATAATTTTTTCATAAATGTAATTTTAAAGGTTATTATACTTACGAAAATATGCACTAGCTGGTTTTAAAAAATTACATTATTTTTAAAATAATTTTCATAATTAAAATCTTAATAACTTTTTTATAAGAACTTTAGAATTAAAAAAATATAAAACTATCTTTAATAAAAACAGAATTTATGTTAAAAAGATTATTCAGTTATTTCTATCCTATAAAAATTCACAGCCAAAAATCATCCTTAAGTCAATCCTTAGAAGTTACCTGGGCAAATGGTGATTTAGTAATGGATTCTCTAAATACCAATTATTCATACGGAAGTTTACAACGCATTTTAAAATTAGGTTTAAAAAACATTGGCTTTGCCAAAATAAAAAAAATGGATCATATTTTGATTCTTGGTGTTGCCGGAGGAAGTGTCGTAAAAACTTTAGTTGACGACATTGAGTTTAAAGGAAAAATAACCGGAGTTGAAATTGATTCGGAAATTATAGAGATCGCGAATCAATTTTTTAAATTGAACGAAATTCCGCAACTTCAAATTATAATTGATGATGCTTTTGAGTTTGTTTTAAAAACTACCGAAAAATATGATTTGATTGTCATTGATATTTTTCAGGATATCAAAATGCCTAATTTTCTTTTCGAATCTTATTTTATAGATCGAATTTGTTTTCTTTTAAAAAGTAAAGGCGTTGTTCTTTTTAACACGATGCTTTTAAACCAAGCAGAAAATATTCGCAATCAAAAATTGATAAGCGAATTTAAAAAAGAAAACTTTACAATTAAGTCAATTCCAAGAGTCGAAAATCACAATGAATTAATTGTTATCGAAAAATTGGTTTAAGAATTACACAATCTTTCTGGCTTTTTCTAAATCTTCTTTGGTATCGATACCAATTCCGGCATGAGTCGTTTCGACCATTTTGATTTGTTTGCCAAATTCCAAATAGCGCAATTGTTCTAATTTCTCCGAAGCTTCCAAAGATTTCATTGGTAAATGATAAAAATCCAATAAGGCTTGTTTTCTAAAAGCATATACTCCGATGTGTTTCATATAACGCACACCTACATTTTGCTCTCTTGGATACGGAATTACCGAACGTGAAAAGTACAACGCAAAATTATTTTGGTTAACCACCACTTTTACATTATTCGGATTGTTGATTTCTTCCTCGTCTTTGATTTCATACATCAACGAAGCCAAATCTACTTTTTTATCCACATCATTTTTAAAAACTTCAATTACCTCTTTTAAAGGTTCGGCATTAATAAACGGTTCGTCTCCCTGAACATTGATTACAATATCCACATCCAGATTTTCCACCGCTTCAGCAATTCGATCACTCCCCGATTCGTGTTCTTTGATACTCATAATGGCTTTTCCACCATGAGCAACAATTTCGTCAAAAATTAAATTAGAATCCGTAACTACAAAAACATCATCAAACAAATTGGTGTTTACTGCGGCTTCATACGTTCTTAAAATGACTGTTTTTCCTCCAAGATCCTGCATTAATTTAGCATGAAATCTTGTTGAGGCGTAACGGGCGGGAATGACTGCTATTATTTTCATTTATTTTGAATCATTATTTTCTTCAATGAAATGATTTAGCTTGACTTCATCAATTTCAAAGTTTTCATTAATCACATTGTCTTTACATAGAGCGAAAAACAATTGGTTTCTTCCAATAATTTTTTCACTATACAATTGTTTATTTAAAGGCACAAATGTAATTATATTTGAAAATTTATTGTCTCCCAAATGAGTAATACTTCCTTTTATTATCTCATTATCTTTTAAATCTTTAATAATAAAATCATTACCAACTGTTAAATAATAAAATACTACTTTTTTATTTAAACTAATTTTACCATCATTAAAACCTATTTGTTTGATTATGGGATTTGCTTTTTTATCTTGGGCATTTAATAAATTTAAATTAATTAGAAGCATTGCTCCAAAAAGTATCTGTATTATTTTCTTCATTATTTTATTTTAAAAATATAACATTTCAAATATAAACTTTATTCTAAACAATCTTCACCGATGTCATACTTAAAGAACCACCCAATAATTTATCATTAAACAAACTCAGTTCTTCTTGTTTTTCTTTTAGTCCCAAAGTATAAATCAAGGGTAAATAATGTTCTGGTGTAGGAATGGCTAATTGCAAAGCTTGACCCTGTTTTTCATAATCAATCAAGGCTTGAAAATTTTCATCTAATAAATAAGAGTTCACTTTTTCTCTGGCTTCAATTGCCCAATCAAAACCATAATTATCTATATCCATATTATAAAAATCAACTAATCTTAAATTGTGCACAATATTTCCGCTACCTATAATAAGTATCCCTTTATGGCGCAAAGCACTTAATTTTTGTGCTAACTCAAAATGGTACTGTGGCGATTTCGAATAATCAATACTCAACTGAATCACGGGAACATTGGCTTCAGGATACAAATGTTTAATCACACTCCAGGCGCCATGATCCAATCCCCATTCGTGATCGAGTTCGACTTCTGTTGGTAATAATAATTCCTTAGTTGCGATGGCCAAATCTGGATTTCCTTTGGCTGGATATTCTACTGCAAATAATTCTTTAGGAAAACCGCCAAAGTCATGAATCGTTCGAGGCATTTCCATTGCCGTAACTTTAGTTCCTTTAGTAAACCAATGTGCCGAAATACACAAAATAGCATTGGGCTGCGGTAACGTTTTAGCCATATTTCTAAACCCCGCCACAAACTGATTTTCCTCAATGGCATTCATCGGGCTTCCATGTCCTAAAAATAGCACTGGCATTTTTTCGGTATTCGAAAAAGTACTTGAAATTTTATGTAGGTCGTTGAGTGTGTTCATAAACAAATATATTTAAATCTTTTACCATTAAGAAATTTAGCTCCTAAAGTTACTAGCAAATTTTTAATGATTTATAAAATAGCATAACCACAAATTAACACATATATATAATAGGTGTAATTTGTGGTTAACCAAAACTGTAATTGTGTGATTTCTTATTTAGAATAAACCTCTTTCAAAAAATTAGCTAAAGTTGTCGGTTTTCTACCTAACAGTTTTTCTAAATCACTGGATTCAGCCTGAAATTCTCCTTGTTTAATCGCTTCTGCAAAACCAACAAACATTCCGATGTATTCTCCAGGAACGCCTGCTTTTGTCAAAACATCCGAATACACTTCAGCACTTGGACTTGTATAATTTACCGTTGAATTGGTAATTTCGCTCAAAGTATCCGCAACATTTTGCATCGAATAATTTACTACATTATTTGTAGCATATTCTTTGTTTTCATGTCCTTCAGAACTTAAAACAATTGCTGCTGCTTCGGCTAAATCATTTCTAGAAACATAAGCAGCCTGACCTTCACCGGCAGGGAAAAAGATTCCTTGTCCCAATACTTTTTCTCCTAAAAACATCGGCAACACATCAAGATATAAATTATTTCTAAAAATTGTATAATTAATTCCGCTTGCTTTGATTGCGCTATCCGTATCAATATGAGATTTAGCTAAAAAAGCAATTGGAGAAGTTTCAGTCTCATTTTTACGCTCGAAACTGGTATATAAAATGTGTTTGACTCCTGCTTCTTTTGCAGCTTTAACCGCATTTAATTGTTGTTTACCACGGTTTACCAAATCAGTTCCGGAAACCAATAATAATTTATCTACCCCCTCGAATGCTGCCAACAAAGAGTCATAATTATCATAATCCCCTATTCTCAGGTTGATTCCTTTTTGCTTTAAATCTGATGCCTTTGCTTCATCTCTAACTAAAGCTGAAATATCCGCAGCGGCAAGTCCTTTATTCAATAAAAAATCGATTGTTAATCTCCCGAAATTTCCCGTGGCGCCAGTAACTAAAATTTTTGTACTCATTATTTATAATATTTTATGATTAATTTTTATTCAAAGTTAAGTACATTTGCTATATAAAATATACTAACACACTAAAATATACTGGTATACTTTTGTATAGCGATAATAAAACCAATAGATTATGGAAATAGAAAATGTAATCAGTTTCAAAGAAGCCAAAGCCTGCCCGATTCAATTTGTATTAGCAGTTAATGATACGCTGAATGTAATTAGCGGAAAATGGAAGTTACCTATTATAGGCTCCCTCTTATTTGAAAAAAGACGATTCACCGATATTCAACGTAATATTTCAAAAATTACTCCACGAATGTTATCCAAAGAATTGAAAGATTTAGAAATGAACGGAATGGTTAAACGTACGGTTTATGATACTACTCCGATCACCGTTGAATATGAATTGACCGAATCAGGAAAATTATTGAGTGATGTGCTGGACAAAATGCTGGAATGGGGTTTGCAACATCGGGAAGCAACGATTGCTAAAAATTAATCAACAAAACTTTCGTCTTTGAATCCTATTAGGTATAATTTGTTTTTGGCACGAGTCATGGCGGTATACAACCAGCGAATGTAATCGCGATCAATTCCGTTAGGCAAATACGGTTGTTCTATAAAAACCGTGTTCCATTGCCCTCCTTGTGATTTATGACAAGTAATGGCATAAGAAAATTTTACCTGAAGTCCGTTGAAATATTCGTTGGCTTTTACTTTTTGGAATTGCTTGAATTTGGTTTCGCCTTCGTAATCTTTTAAAACTTCCTGATACAATCGATTTGATTCTTCGTAGGTCAATGATGGCGATTCACTTTTTATGGTGTCCAATAATAAAACGGTTTCAAACGGAATCTGATTCGGATAATCGACCATTCGGATTTTTACTTTGGCAAACTTAAATCCGTATAACTCTTTAATATTAAAGATCTCCAAGATTTCGATAATATCACCATTGGCAATAAAACCGGCTTCATCAGATTCTTTCAACCAAAAATAGTTGTTTTTGACCACCATCAAAAAATCGCCTGTAGACAATTCACTTTCTTTATCTAGAATTTTGGTTCTGATTTGCTCATTATATTGATTCGCTCTTTTATTCGAACGAACAATAAAAGCGGTATCTTCGATACTATAATTACTGTAAGCCGAATTGATCGCGTCCTGAATATCATAACCATCAATCAACCGAACGATATCTTTAAACTTTCGAACATTAAACTGGAAATCGGTAATAAAGGAATCTTTCAACAATTCCCGAAGTTCGGTAGCATTATGCAAAATCCCGGAACTCTCTTCCTGACGCATGACTTCGTCGAGTTCGATATAATCGACTTCTTTATTATAGTTCATGCTTAATGTACGAATATCTAAAGCTGGACTGATATCTAAATTCACTGGAGGCAACTGAGCGGTATCTCCCAAAAGAATCATTTTACAATTGGTTCCTGAATAAACATACGAAATCAAATCATCAAGTAAAGAACCATTGGCATACATTTTAGAATCGGAATCTACATCCGAAATCATCGAAGCTTCATCGACTATAAAAATGGTGTTTTTATGTTTGTTTTGTTGCAACGTAAAAGATACACCACCAACTGAATTTTTCTTAGGAAAATAAATTTTCTTGTGAATGGTAAAAGCAGCTTTGTTCGAATAATTAGCAATCACTTTGGCAGCACGACCTGTTGGCGCCAACAAAACATATTTTTTATTGATCTCTAAAAGGTTGTTTACGATTGTTGAAATAACTGTGGTTTTCCCAGTTCCGGCATATCCTTTAAGAACAAAAATGCTATCATTAGTTGTCTCTGTCAAAAAGATGGCAATCTTCTGAAAAAAAATATCCTGATTGTAAGTAGGAGAAAACGGAAATTTATTTTTTAAAAGACTGTAAAACTGGGAGGAAATCATGAATTGTATTTTAATTTCAAAGATAAGCTTTAGATTTTAGATTGTTGATTAACGATTGCTAATTTTTGATTTATCCAGTTCTAATGTCACTTCGAGCTTAATCGAGAACTTTTCTACTTAATATATATGTAGATCACCACATTTCTACTTCACTCGATATGATAATCAATTATCTTTATTGCAATTGTTTTTTGATATTGATATTACTTTTTTTAATTGATATTGTTTTTTTGAAATTGCCATTGTTATTATTATTGATATTGCCATTGAAATTTGTAAGTTTGCCATTCAGAAAAAATCTTCATTAATGGACATTACCGAAAAGAAATATAAAAAACTCTCCATTCAGGTTTCCTTGACTGGACTTTCTTTTTGCTGTTTTGACACACTTAACAATACCGTTTCTACTTTTAAGGAAATCCATTTTGATCCTTTCGAGAAAAATTTAAAAATCGAAGATTTGTTTGCCAATGCTTTTGCTGAACATTCGGAACTGAATGAACAATATGATGATGTTCTTGTAATTCACAATAACAATCTATCTACTTTTGTCCCAACTCCACTTTTTGACGAAAATTATCTGGGAAGCTATTTGCAATACAATACTAAAGTTTTTGAAACTGATTTTTTTGCTTTCGACGAAATCAGCAATTACGAAATCAATGCCGTTTATATTCCTTATGTGAATATGAATAATTTCTTTATCGACAAATTTGGCTCTTTCGAATACAAACATGCCAACAGTATTTTAGTCACTAAATTATTAGATGCTTCTAAAAATGTGGATACTAAAAAAATGATGGTACATTTTAATGCCACTCATTTTGAAATTGTAGTCATTCAAAACCAAAAGTTATTATTATTTAATTCTTTTGAATACCAAACTCCGGAAGATTTTATTTATTACATTTTGTTCACTGCCGAACAACTGAATCTAAATCCCGAAAATTTTCCTTTGGAATTAATTGGGAATATTACTGCCGAAAGTCCGTTTTTTAAAATAGCTTACAAATACATTCGCAATGTTTCGCTTCTAGATGTGGAAGATTTACGATGGAATAATTATTTTTCTGAGGCCGAAAACAGAAATCATTTTATACTTTTCAACTCATGAGAATCATTTCAGGAAAATACAAAGGAAGACGCATTAGCCCGCCAAAAGGTTTACCCGTTCGACCTACAACCGATATGTCCAAAGAAGCTTTGTTCAATGTTTTAAACAACCATTTTAGTTTTGACAGTTTAAAAGTATTAGACTTATTTTCTGGAACTGGAAATATCAGTTACGAATTTGCTTCTCGCGGAAGTTCGCCTATTACTTCTGTTGATGGTGACTTTGGTTGTGTAAAATTTATCAAACAAACGGCTGCCGAATATGATTTCCCAATTGCAGCAACCAAAAGTGATGTTTTTAAATTTCTGGAAAAATGCAATACTTCTTATGATATTGTTTTTGCCGATCCGCCTTATGGGTTAGACCAGGCTACTTTTGAAAAAGTAGTTTTACTTGTTTTTGAAAGAAACATTCTCAACGAAGAAGGAATGATGGTTATCGAACATTCAAAATATACTAAGTTGAGTCACATGGCTAATTTCTCTTTTCAAAAAAGTTACGGCGGTTCTATTTTTAGTTTCTTCGAATTTGAATCTGAACAAGAAATTGAAGGTGATTCTTTAGAAAATGATGGCGAAGAAGAATAATTAAGAATTCAGTTCCGAAGAAAGTTTATCAAAAACCAATTGATAGGTTGGTGTTTCCACTTCATATTTTTCTCCTTCTTTAATAACAAATTCAGTTAAAGAAACCAATTCTGATTTTTTGCCTGCTAAAATATCACGATGCATGGATGAAGTAGCATCTTGAGGTGATTTTTGTAGTTTTTGAATCGTTTGCAAAATAATGTCATTCGGAATAGCCAAACCTTTTACAGCAGCTACCAAAGTAATTTCGTTCAGCAAAGCAACATAGAATTTTCTATTTGATTCTGAATTTATAATCTCACCAATATTTTGATTAAGATAAGAAGTCGCCGAAGCCAAAGGCGAAATAAAAATAAATTTTTCCCAAACGGTTTCTTCAATAGTATCCGACAAATGACTTTGAATTTCTGCCTTTTCAAAAATAGATTGCAATGCATTCAATTTAGAAAGTGAAGCGTTCATAGAACCAAAAAATAGTTTTTCAAAATGTCCTAACTTTCTAATTACTCCTGGAGATTTAATATAAGAAACAATATAAGCACAACCTTGCAAAACTTCGTTATCCGGAAAAAGAGTCTGAATACGTTCGGGAGCATCTACACCATTATATAAAGGTAGAATGACTGTACTTTTTTTGATGCATTTTTCTATAGAAAGCAAACTTTCTTCGATATCATAGGTTTTGGTAGCACAAATAAGATAATCTAATTTACCAATAACTTTAGGATCATTAGAAACCAAATGAGGAAAAGCAACAAATTCACTTTCGTCTGAACAGACTTTTAATCCATTTTGTGCAATGGTGTTTTGAGTTTCGCCACGAGCAATAAATACAATCTCGATTGCATCCGATTCTGCATAGGCTTTAGCTAAAAGTCCGCCAAAATAACCGCCTACTCCACCCAATCCTAAAATCCCAATTTTTGTTTTCATAATACCATATCAATTAAAAAATAACCATTAAGAAATAAAGTTTTATTAAGCTATTGTCTTAATTTTCTAAATTTCTTAATGGTTTTATTTTTGCTTTAAATAAAAAAAACAGACCTATAAGCCGGATTCTGTTCTCGTCTCGTTCCAAAGAACAAAACGATACCTTATCATTTATCTAGCCTTGTTGTTACCAACAAGATCGAGCTACCTACCCTTCAACAACGGACGAGAAATCCTTAAATGCTGATATACTTGGTATTTCACCGCATAGAGTTTACCTGGTTTCACTACAGCATTACCTGTACATACTTTCTGTTGCACTTGTCCTATCCCGTCCCGAAAGACGAAATGACGGGTGTTACCCGCTATGCTTCTCTATGGTGTCCGGACTTTCCTCCCTCCTGATTACTCAAAACGGCGATAAGGCGGTCTGTGCGGCAAAAGTACAATAATTAAACGGTGTCAACAAGATTAAAAAAACTACTTTAACAAGCATTTTACAATACATTAGAAATAAATTGGTTATATTTAAAGTCTTGTCTTTTCTAACTTTTAAAACATTCAGTACTATGGACACAAAATATCATTATGCATCCGTTTCAAAAGCTTTAGACGAATTAAACGAAAATGGTTTTAATTATGACTTCAACCAACACGAAGATGTGATTTTAAAAAATCCAAATAACTATGAAATTAAACACATCTATCGGTATGAAGGAGAATCTAATCCTGATGATGAAGCGATTGTTTATGGCATTCAGTCTAAATCAGGAAAAAAAGGAGTATATGTTGCTGGTTTTGCTGCCAATTCTATAACAGAAACTGCTCAAATTTTGTTAGACATTAGTATTAAATGTAGAAATAAAACAAAAAAATAGTCTTTAAAATTAGTTCCAATTAGCATTCGTATTTTTCTAAAATCTTTCAATAGTTTAATTTTTCAATCTTTAAATTAAAACCTATATTTGCTTTCGAATAAAATTTCTATGGAACAATTTATAGTATCAGCTCGCAAGTACCGTCCGCAAACATTTAATGATGTTGTGGGACAAAAAGCGATTACCAATACTTTATTGAATGCCATAGATAACAATCATCTTGCCTCTGCCCTTTTATTTACAGGTCCAAGAGGTGTTGGAAAAACCACTTGTGCCAGAATTTTGGCTCGAAAAATAAATCAGCCTGGTTATGATGATCCTAATGAAGACTTTGCTTTTAATGTTTTCGAACTGGATGCCGCATCAAACAACTCCGTAGATGATATTCGTAATTTGATTGATCAGGTTCGTATTCCGCCACAAACCGGAAAATACAAAGTCTATATTATTGATGAGGTACACATGTTGTCATCGGCGGCTTTTAATGCTTTTTTGAAAACATTAGAAGAACCACCAAAACATGCTATTTTTATCTTGGCTACGACCG
>Ga0247805_1000291_pt1 | contig 28071 bp, 28 predicted proteins | sample UWRJL044104R1_FD_180930 | JGI IMG/M metagenome (GOLD analysis project Ga0247805, IMG submission 180930) | Plant litter microbial communities from Arlington Agricultural Research Station in Wisconsin, United States - UWRJ-L044-104R-1 | ecosystem: Environmental > Terrestrial > Plant litter >... | reverse complement strand
TTTAAACATCTGTTTAATGAGACAAAATGATTATTAAGAGAAAATCACCGTCTTGTTATTGTAAACCATTGTTTTACGTTCTGCATGCAGTTTTATGGCTCTTGCCAATACGCTGCGTTCCAGGTCACGTCCTTTAACAATAAAATCTTCAATAGAGTGGCTATGTGAAACTCTTGTAATATCCTGTTCAATAATTGGTCCTTCATCTAATTCTTCGGTTACATAATGACTTGTAGCGCCAATAATTTTAACCCCACGGGCAAAAGCCGAATGATAAGGTTTTGCACCTGGAAATGCAGGTAAAAACGAATGATGGATGTTGATAATTTTGTTTTTGTATAATGATATCAGCTTCGGAGTGATAATTTGCATGTATCGCGCCAGTACAATAAAATTGATATTGTATTCTTGCAATAAGGCAATTTGTTGTTTTTCTCCTTCTTCTTTAATGTTTTTATTAAAAGGAATGTGGTGAAATGGAATTTCAAAACGTTCTGCTACGCCTTTTAAATCTTCGTGGTTACTAATAATTAAAGGAATTTCTAATGGTAATTCACCGGCGCTGTAACGACCTAAGATGTCATACAAGCAGTGATCGTATTTAGAAATGAAAAGTGCCATTCTCGGTTTGTATTCCTGAGTGTAAATTTCCCAGGACATATTGAATTTATCGGCAAGATTAGTCTGAAAATCTTTTTTGATTGATTCTAAATCCCAGTCTTGAGAATCGAATTCACATTCTAAACGCATGAAAAACACATTTTCATTTGCATCAACATGCTGATCCAGATAAATAATATTTCCTTCTATTCCCGCAATGTAGTTAGTAACTGAGGAGATAATTGCTTTTTGATCCTCGCAGTGGATCAGGATAGTTATTTTTTGCATTTTATAATTATTTCATTCTTTCGATAATTCTGTTTTATTAAGGTTTATCGAAATCAATTCTATTATTTGTGTTCTAAAGAAATCAAAACTAATCTTATTTTTTTACAAAACAAATGGCTTGAAAACTCTTTTATTTCTTGTCTTGCATAGCAAAAACTTTTTGTAGCAAAGGAGATGTTCTTGCACTAATATTAGTTCGGATGTTTTTTTCTTCAACGGCTACCATTTTAAATACGCCATTCATGGCTTGTTTGGTAACATAATCAGTCAAATTAGGATTCACTTTGGTAACAAGCGGGATGCTGTTGTATTTGGTTATGATGTTAGCCCAAACTTTATCCGCTCCAACTTTGGTAAACGAATTTTGGATCACAGGATTGAATTTTCCATACAGAGCAGTCGAAGTACTGTTTTCTAAATAGTTTGTTGCAGAATTGACATTACCCAATAAAATTCCTCTCGCATCGGCAAAAGACATATTTCTTACTGCATCAACAAATATGGGTGTGGCTTCTTTTACAGCGTCTTCGGCAGCGCGATTCATAACTTTTAAACCTTCGTCTGCTAAAGCGCTTAGTCCAATTCGTCTTAAACCTGTATCAACTTTTCTTAATTCTTCCGGAAGTAAAATTTTTACAACTTCATTTTTATAAAAACCATCTGTTGCAGTCAATTTGCTTACTTGCTTAGTAATACCGTTATTTAAGGCTTCTTTTAGTCCGCTGGCAATGTCAATTGTTCCTGTGGTTCCTGGTTGAGGTATTTGGCTCAGTACTTGTTGCATTTCGGCACAACCAAAAAGACTAAATAAGATTATTAAAGAGAATGCTTTTTTCATAATGTTTTGATGTTCGTTTGTTTGCTGTCAAAAATACTATTTAATTCAGATAGTAGTGCTATTTGTTGTAATAAGTGCTGGAGTTAGATTTTAAAACAATTTGTTTTCTTATTATATTTCAATAACTGGATTTTTCTTAAGACTTTTTGTTTAAATTTACTTTAATCATCTTATATAATAAAACTGTATATTTGTTTAATATTATTTAAAAATAAATGAACAATATAAAAAATGTTTTTAGCATAAAAGATCTTGAAAATCTTTCGGGAATAAAAGCACATACCATTCGTATTTGGGAAAAAAGATATCAGGTTCTCGAACCTATGCGAACGGATACGAATATTAGATTGTATGATTTATCCAATTTGCAAAAACTATTGAATATTACTTTCTTGCATGAATACGGTTATAAGATTTCTAAAATAGCCTCTCTTCCTGAAGCTGAAATCCCAGTTCTTGTAAAGCAAATTGTATCTTCTAAAAATGCTAAAAATCATGCTATCAATGCTTTTAAAATGGCGATGATGAATTTTGATCAGCAACTTTTTTTAAATACTTACAATTGGCTTGCAGAAGAAAAATCATTTAGAGAAATTTTTCATCAGGTATTTTTACCGCTTTTGGATGAGATTGGTCTGTTATGGCAAACGGATACGATTTCGCCAGCCAACGAGCATTTTATCAGTTATTTGATTCGTCAAAAAATAATTTTAAATTCAGAAAAATTACAGTTTTTAGAACCTACAAAGCAAGATAAGGTTTTTGTGCTGTCACTTCCTGTGAATGAAATTCATGAATTAGGATTGATGTATTTGCATTATGAAATTCTTTTACAAGGTTATAAGAGTATTTATCTGGGAGAAAGTATGCCAATCCATAATTTGAAAGATTTAAAAAAACATTTTAGTTCCATTGTCTATGTTTCCTGTTTAACCGTAAAGCCGGATAGAGACGAAGTCAATGCATATGTTCAGGAAATGGCGGATGAATTATTAGACGACTCGACAGAATTATGGTATACAGGAAGGTTAGTTCCTTTAATTAATTCCCAATCACTTTTAAATAAAGTATCTGTTTTTAGTTCAATAGCAGAATTAACAGCAAGGCTGTAATTTTGTTTGATATTTTTGTATATTTGTTAAACAAATGAAAAAAAGAAAAATTACAATTATAGGTTCTGGATTTTCGGCCTTATCTGCAGCTTGTTATCTAGCAAAAAGCGGACACGAAGTTTTAGTCTTTGAAAAGAACGAAACCATAGGAGGGAGGGCGAGACAATTAAAAAAAGAAGGTTTTACATTTGATATGGGGCCTAGTTGGTACTGGATGCCTGATGTTTTTGATCGGTTTTTTGCCGATTTTGGAAAGAAAACCAGTGATTATTATGAGCTTATAAAATTGTCACCGGCTTATCGGGTGTATTTTGGAGTGAATGAATTCATTGCAATTGCTGATAATCTGGATGAAATAGTGGCAACATTTGAAGCAATCGAAAAAGGAAGTGGTTTAATTCTCCGCGAATTTATGGCTGAAGCACAAAGCAATTATGATATTGCGATTAAGGATTTAGTGTATCGTCCGGGAGTTTCTCCATTAGAATTAGTGACAATAGAAACGACTAAGAAAATTGGACAGTTTTTTAGTAACATCAGCAGGGATGTTCGCAAGAAATTCAAGAATGAAAGATTAATCCAAATTCTAGAATTTCCGGTTTTATTTCTTGGAGCAAAACCATCGGATACGCCTTCGTTCTATAGTTTTATGAATTATGCCGATTTTGGACTGGGAACCTGGCATCCTAAAACTGGAATGTTTGATGTGGTTCGGGCTATGGAAAATTTAGCAAAAGAATTAGGTGTTCAGTTTTTTGTCAATTCGAATATCGAAAAAATAATTGTCGAAAATAAAACTGCCAAAGCGATTCTTGTCAACGGAAAGAGAGTTGAATCGGATTTGGTTTTAAGCGGTGCCGATTATCATCACTCCGAAACTTTATTGGATAAGGAGCATCGAATGTATTCGGAAAAATATTGGGAAAGCCGTGTTTTTGCACCTTCTTCGTTATTGTTTTATATTGGCTTTAATAAAAAGATTGAAAATATTTCGCATCATGCCTTATTTTTTGATACCGATTTTTACCAACATGCTAAAGACATTTATGACGAACCACAATGGCCAGCCGAACCTTTGTTTTATGCTAATTTTCCATCATTGACAGATAAAACCGCAGCTCCTGAGGGAATGGAATCTGGATTTTTCTTAGTGCCATTAGCGCCTGGAATAAATGATTCCGAAGCCTTAAGAGAGGAATATTTTGATAAAATAATACAACGTTTTGAAACTATTACGCAGCAAAATATAAAAGAGAATATTATATTTAAGCAATCATTTTGTAAGAACGATTTTGTAGAACAATACAATTCTTATAAAGGAAACGCTTACGGAATGGCAAATACATTATTGCAAACTGCTTTTTTAAGGCCAAAATTAAAAAGTAAAAAAGTTCGTAATTTGTATTTTACAGGACAATTAACCGTTCCAGGACCCGGAGTTCCTCCAGCATTAATTTCTGGAAAGTTAGTATCCAATTTGATAGATCAACAATTTCTAAAAGTATAGTTATGAAGCAATTATTTGACGATGTTTCTTTTAAATGCAGTAAATTAGTTACTAAGGACTACAGTACTTCATTTTCTTTGGCGGTATACATGCTTTCGCCAAGTATTAGAGACGCCATTTATAGCATTTATGGATTTGTCCGTTTTGCTGACGAAATTGTGGATTCTTTTCATGGATTTGACAAAGAAAATCTAATTAATGATTTCGAAACCGATTATTATAAAGCCTATAATTCTGGGATTAGTTTAAATCCTATTTTGAATTCTTTCCAACAAACTGTCAAGAAATACAATATTTCCGACGATTTGATTCAGGCTTTCCTGAAAAGTATGAAAATGGATTTAATCAAATTAGATTATAATTCTAAAGCCGAATACGAAGAATACATTTACGGTTCTGCTGATGTTGTGGGATTAATGTGTTTAAAAGTTTTTGTTGCTGGAAAAGAGCATAAATACGAAGCTTTAAAAGCTGAAGCCATGCGATTGGGTTCTGCTTTCCAAAAAGTAAATTTCCTTCGTGATTTAAAGGACGATAATTTGATTCTGAATCGAAATTATTTTCCGGGAGTCGATTTGAATTCTTTTGATGAAAATGCAAAAAGAATGATTATCAACGAAATCAATGAAGATTTTAGAATTGCATATCAGGGAATTGTAAAATTACCTATTGAGGCTAAATTTGGCGTTTACACAGCTTATGTATACTATAAAAAATTGCTGAAAAAATTAGAAAACACGCCTTGTAAAGAAATTGGAAATACCAGAATCCGGGTTTCTAATTATACTAAAGCCACACTTTTAGCACAATCTTTCGTTACTTATAAGTTGCGATTGGTGGAATAAACAACCGATTTAAACCCTAAAAAATGATTTCATTTTTAATTACAATAGTAGTTTTTCTTTTAATGGAATGTGTCACCTGGTTAACACACAAATATGTGATGCATGGCTTAATGTGGTATTTTCATGCTGATCATCACCAGCCCAAATACGAACACGTTTTTGAACGTAACGATATCTTTTTTGTCATTTTTGCCATTCCTAGCATCGTTCTGTTTTATTACGGAGTCGAAGGCGGATTCAATTACTTGTTTTTCATTGGCCTCGGAATTACCATTTACGGATTTTGTTATTTCATGATTCACGATGTCTTAATTCATCAGCGTTTTAAGTGGTTCAAGAATACTAAAAATAAATACCTGATAGGTTTACGCAAAGCGCATAAAGTGCATCATAAACACTTGGGTAAAGAAGATGGCGAATGTTTCGGGATGCTTTTCGTCCCTTTCAAATATTATAAAATGTAGCATAATTTGGGTGTGATCCAGCTATAACGATATTGGAAACAGGGTAGGCTGTTTATTATTAAATTCATATACAATATAAGTTGAAAAACTTTATTGAATATACTCGACAGCCACTGGCTGTCCTCCTTTTAATTTCAAATCTAACCAACTCCAATTGATTCAAAAACAAACTCATGAAAGTATACTCAAAACAAGCTGTTCAACATGTCAATGCTTCTATCGAGGAATGTTGGGCATTTTTTTCCAGTCCACGGAATTTGCAAAAAATGACGCCTGAATCCATGGGATTTCAAATCACAGATTTTGATGAAAAAAATATGTATGCAGGTCAAATTATTCAATACAAAGTCACACCGCTTTTAGGAATCAAACTGACTTGGGTTACCGAAATTACAATCGTAAAAGAAGGAAGTTATTTTATAGATGAACAACGTTTTGGTCCTTATGCTTTATGGCACCACAAACATTTTTTTGAACCGACAGAAAACGGTGTAAAAATGACTGATTTGGTTCATTATGCTATTCCATTTGGTCTTCTTGGACGATTAATGAATACTTTGGTTATCAAAAACAAACTCAAAGAAATATTCGAATACAGAGCAAAAAAAGTAAACGAAATTTTTAATTCTAAGTAATGCCTAAAGCAGCAGTTTCTTTTTTTTGGTTTAGACGTGATTTACGACTAGATGATAATGTAGGTTTGTACCATGCGCTAAAATCAGAATTTCCACTAATTCCATTGTTTATTTTTGACGACGCTATTCTGGATAGTTTGCCTAAAGACGATGCAAGAGTAGGATTTATTCATGAATCGCTTTCAGGAATTAATGCTCAGCTTCATAAAATAGGCAGTTCGCTTTTAATAAAAAAAGGACAAACTCAGGAAGTTTGGAAAAAGCTTATTGAAGAATTTGATGTAAAAGAGGTTTTTTTCAATAAGGATTACGAGCCTTTTGCCATTCAACGGGACGAGGCTATTTGTCAATTATTAGAAACCAATAAAAGTATCAGCTATTCTTTTAAAGATCAGGTTTTATTCGAAGAAAAAGAAATTACAAAAGCCGATGGTTTGCCGTACACGGTTTATACACCTTATAAAAATAAATGGTTAGAAAAATACCATCAAAATCTACCAATTTTAGAATTTGATTCTTCCAAATTGTTTTCCAATTTTTATAAAAGTCAGTTTGCTTTTCCTTCATTGGAACAAATTGGTTTTCTAGAAAGTGTTATAAAAGTAAAACCCTATACTTTTGAATCCTTGTCAAATTATCAGGATACCAGAGATTTTCCAGCAGTAGATTCCACGTCTTATCTTTCTCCACATTTGCGTTTTGGAACCGTGAGTATTCGTAAAATGATTCATTTTGCTGCCAAAACCAATGCTGTTTTTTTAAGCGAATTGATTTGGAGAGAGTTTTTTATGCAAATTCTGTTTCATTTTCCTAAAGTAGTAACACAGAATTTCAAATCAGCTTATGATGGAATTCAGTGGCGCAATAACGAAGAAGATTTTAAACGCTGGTGTTCCGGAACTACTGGTTATCCAATGGTGGATGCAGGAATGCGCCAACTTAACGAAACGGGTTATATGCACAATCGTGTTCGAATGGTGGTGGCAAGTTTTTTATGCAAGCATTTATTGATACAGTGGCAATGGGGCGAAGCTTATTTTGCCGAGAAATTATTGGATTATGATTTGTCAGCCAATGTTGGAAACTGGCAATGGGCAGCTGGAACAGGTTGTGATGCTGCACCATATTTCCGTGTTTTTAATCCGGATATTCAATTGAAAAAGTTTGACGAAAAAGGAATTTACATTCGAAAATGGATTCCCGAATTTGACTTAGGTTATGGAGAACCAATGGTTGATCACGCTATTGCAAGAGACAGAGCAATTGCGACTTACAAAGCGGGAATTTTGAAGTAATTTGTTTTAGATAGATAGGGACATATGTTTTGATAAATTATTTGATCAATCTTCGTAACATTCCATTAAAAATAAATCCATGAAATGGTAAAACAGAATACCAATATAGTTTTCCCAAAATGCCTCTAGGTCTAAAAGTAGCTGATTGATAAAGAGTATTTCCAATAATTTTGAATTCGAGCCAGGCTTCTCCAGGGAGTTTCATCTCGGCAAATAAGATTAATTTCCCTTTTTCCTTATCGGCATACAAAACCCGCCAAAAATCCAAGACATCACCCGAATGAATGGCGTGTTTATTGGTTCTTCCTCTTCTTAAACCTACACCACCAAATAATTTATCGATAAAACCTCTGATATTCCACAACCAGTTTCCATAATACCATCCTGTTTCGCCGCCAATAGACCAAATTTGATCAATCGTAAAATCACGATTTATAATTTCTTTTTTGCGTCTGTCTATATAGCAATCTTTTTTAGGAACTTTTAGATATTGGGATATATTGTTGTTAAATCGTCCGCTTACTAAGGAATCTTTCCAGCTCGATGCCACTTGATCTTCTTCTACTTTTATCAAAGCTCTAGATAAAGCTTTTTCGTAAGACATGGGATGTACTTCTAATAATTCATTGATTCTGGAATCTTTACAAATTACTTCTACTTTCATACTACTCACTAATGCTGTAGCGAGTTTATAAGAAGTTGAGGTAACAAAATACAACCAATATGATGATAATTTTGGCGTCATAACTGGTACCGTAAAGATCCAACGGCGAAGCTTTTTTGCTTTGGCGAATGCCAAAAGCATTTCCTTGTAAGTCAAAATATCAGGACCGCCAATATCAAAACTTTGATGGTAAGTAATAGGATTTAATAAAGATTTGGTCAGAAATTCTAATACGTCATTTATGGCAATGGGCTGGCATTTGGTATTCAGCCATTTTGGGGTAATCATAACCGGAAGTTTGTTCACTAAATCCCGAATGATTTCAAAAGAAGCACTGCCTGAACCCACAATAATTCCGGCTCTTAATGTGGTGGTTGCGTAAATTCCCGTATTCAAAATAGTTTCAACAGCTTTTCTGGAAGATAAATGTTTAGATAAGGATTTATCATTTACAATTCCGCTTAAATAAATAACTTGTTTAGCATTCGTTTGATTAATTCTTTTGACAAAGTTTTTAGCCGAAAGACTTTCTAGTTCATCATAATTTGAAGCTTCACCTGCCATGGAATGAATCAGATAATATGCTGCATCAATGTCAATAGGTATTTCATTTAAACTTTCCTGATTTAGAAAGTCAACTTCAATTGCTCTAACATTATTTACAAATTCTGTTGGACAATAAAATCTGTTTTTATCTCTTACACAACAAATTATTTCGTGTCCCTGCGCTACTAAAATAGGCAAAAGTCGTTTCCCAATGTAACCCGTTGCGCCTGTTAAGAGAATTTTCATTTATTACATTTTAAAAGTTACAATTCCATAATCCATTTCAAAAATTTGACCTGATATGGATTTTGCTTTGTCAGAAATTAAGAAATCTACCATTTCAGCTACTTCTTCTGCTTTTAAATATCCTTTCATTGGGTGGCGTTCTATCATATTTTCTTTCATTCTTTCATTTCGTAAAATGCTTGCTGAAAGTGATGTTTCGGTAATTGTAGGAGCAATAGCATTGATTCTTATTGACGATGCTAATTCAGCTCCTAATGATTTCACTAATCCTTCCACTGCTGATTTTGCAGTTGTAATACTGGCATGAAAAGGCATTCCTAATTTCGCAGCCACTGTGCTAAATAATAGTATAGAAGGATTTTTTCCTTTTTTCAAAATAGGTAAATATTTCTGAATACATTTTACCGCTCCAATAACGTTGATTTCAAAATCATTTCTGAAATCGTCAATACTTAAATTACCTATCGGTTTTAAGTTAATTGAGCCAGGACAATAAATTAGTGTATCAATATTTTCTATTTCTGGTAGTACATCATTCAATACGTCAGTAGTGTAATGTTTTAGATTCGAATGTGTGATATCAACAGGAGTTCTACTAATATTGTAAATATAATTTGTTTCTAATTGTTGCAATAAAATGGCATTTCCTATTCCTTTACTACCGCCTATAATTAGAATGTTTTTCATTTGTCATATTTTAAATAATCATTCACCACAATTTTTGACTTTAAATCAAACAACAAATTATATAAACCAAAAAATGTTCGGTTCATGTATATAAAATGTTTCGAACCGCGATTTCCATTCATCTTTTTAAGATTGGTGTCTTTAGAAAAACGTTCACCTAATTGCGCTATGTTTTCAAAGAAGACTTCGTCTGAAAAATCGAAAGTTTCTGTTTGAAATGGTTTTGTAAACAGTGACAACAAATCATAGAACATTTGAGTGAAATAAGTTATTTCTTCGGGAGAATCATCTGTTCTAAGAATTTCTAATTCGAATAATTTTTTTCTGAAAAGAGCTTCGTCATCAATGACTTCTTTATTGATTAATTCAAAATACGGAATGTAGAAATCATTCGGAATTTGTTTCATGCAACCAAAATCAAGCGCAACCAATTCATTTTTATCATTAATAAGGAAATTCCCAGGATGCGGATCAGCATGTACTTTTTTCAGAACATGAATTTGGTACATGTAAAAATCCCAAAGTGCCTGACCTATTTTGTTAGCAATTTCAGGATCTGAATTTTTAAACTCTGATAAATGAACGCCTGTCATCCAGTCCATGGTGATGATTTTCTCGGAAGAAAACTCAGGGTAATATTCTGGAAAAACCAGATTGTCTATTTTTTTGCAGGCATCAACAACTTCTTGGCTTTGTTTGAGTTCCAATAAATAATTGGTTTCTTCAATCAGTTTGTCTTCGACTTCTTTAAAATATTTATCAGAATCTTTTCCTTGTAAATTAAACATTCGGATTGCTATTGGTTTAACCAAAGCCAAATCAGACGAAATGCTGTTGGCAACTCCTGGATATTGGATTTTAACAGCTAGTTTTTTATTGTTTTTTACAGCCAAATGTACCTGACCAATACTCGCGGCATTCACCGAATTAGGATTGAATTCGTCAAAAATTTCATAGGGCGTTTTGCCAAAATTATTCTTGAATGTTTTCAAAACCAAAGGTGCCGAAAGTGGAGGAACTGAAAATTGAGACAAAGAAAATTTTTCCACATAAGCCTGTGGCAGGAAATTCTTGTCCATACTTAACATTTGAGCCACTTTTAGTGCACTTCCTTTCAAACTTTTTAGTCCGTCATAAATATCTTCGGCGTTGTCTTCGTTTAACTTATCACGAGTCAAATCAGAATTCACTATTTTTTCGCCGTAATATTTCAAATAATTCACACCTACTTTTGCACCAGTTTGCACCAGTTTTGTGGCTCGCTCAATTTTTGAAGTTGGGATATAATCGATTGTTTTCATTAGTTTGTCTGCATTTTTTCTTTAAAAATAAACTTCCCAAAATCTATTAAACTATTAATTGGGGCAACATTCATTAATTCGAAACTTAATTTCACTGATTTTTCGATAAAAATATCTGTTTTTTCAAAATTTGAAGATCCATCTTCAAGCCAAAATTTCAGTGTAAACAGGAATTGAATCCAAGCGCTTTCCTGAATGGCTTTGTCTTGAAAATCCTGTGTTTTTTCTTGTTGAATTCGGAATTCATCAGTAGTAATGTCTCCAATGAATTTTTTAAAATGCTCTCTCAAACTGGAAAGTTGCAGCAGATTTTTTAAATGGTTTTTACCTTCTTTCAAACTCAGACTTAGATAACTTCGGTTTGCAGCCAGTAATTCGAAAAAAGTAAAGTAAAAACTCAGCAATTTACTTTTCATATCGTATGATTCGTAATTCACATCTTTATTCAGTAATTCGATAGTTTTTTCTAAAAACAGCGTGTAAATTTCTTTTTCAATGCTTTCCAGATTTCCAAAGAAATTATAAAACTCCGTTTCTTCAAAACCATTTAATTTTGCAAAAAGATATACTGATTTAGGCTTTTCGTTGTGTTCTAACGTATAGTTCATATACATAGAGACAATAGCCTCTTTTGTTATTTTGATTTTCTTAGTTGCCATATTTTTAAGTTTTTAATGGACTATAAAGATAATGAATTGTTTAGCCGTTTTATGTTAATGTTAAACAAAATATCTTTGTATCTTTGAGAAGGATGCGAAAACAAAATACCATGAAAAAAAATGTTTTAATAAGCGGAGGAACGGGGTTTGTGGGAAGACATTTAACACAAAAGTTAATTGCAAATGGATATTCGGTTTCTATTTTAAGTAGAAGTAAGAAAACGAATACCGAAGATGTTTTTTATTATGTATGGGATGTTGACAAGCAAATTATTGATGATGCAGCGATTCAGAAAGCCGATTATGTAATTCATTTAGCAGGAGAAAATATTGCCGAAAAACCCTGGACTAAAAAAAGGAAAGAAGCTATTTTATCTAGTAGAGAGCTTTCGGCGCAGTTGATTTATAAATCTTTACAAAGAACCAATACTACAATTGAGGCTTTTGTTTCTGCTTCAGCAGTTGGGATTTATGGAGCTATTAATGGAAAAGCGATTTGTACAGAGGAAACGAAACCTGTTAATGATTTTTTAGGAATAACATGCCAAAAATGGGAAGCAGCCGTCCAGCCATTTGAAAAATTAGGGATTCGAACCGTTAAAATCCGTACAGGTTTGGTCTTAGGAAAAAACGAAGGATTATTAAAAAAACTAAGTCCTGTTTTTAAATTTCGATTAGGTTCTGCCTTAGGTTCTGGAGAGCAATATATGCCCTGGATTCACATCGCCGATTTGACCAGTATTTATCTCGAAGCTATAAAAAATCCTGAAATGAATGGCGCTTATAACGCTGCAATTACTGATGATACCACCAATCAGTTGTTTTCTGAGACTTTGGCTAAAGTATATGGTTATTCTATTTGGCTGCCAAATGTTCCGTCTTTTTTGATCCAATTTGCTTTAGGTGAAATGTCGAAATTACTATTGAAAGGGAGAAGAGTTTCAAATGCTAAACTGAAAGCTCTGGGATTTCAATTTGTGCATATTAATTTAGAAACTACTATAAAAAACTGTTTGTCTAAATAGAATTATTGAAATTCGGTATTCAATGTTACATTGACATTCTGTGCTATTTTATTGCGAACCATAAACGGAATTTCAATTTTAAAATCCTCGGTGTTTAACGTAAAAAATGAGCGAATTACAATTGCATTTGAGGCTGTTTTAGAAATATTAGCAGGAACTCTGATGTTTTTAGTTACGCCGTGAATGTTTATTCTTCCTTTTATGTAATACTCTGTAGGAGTGGTACTGATTTTATCAATAGAAAATTTTTCGATTTGACCTTTAAAAGTTGCTTTTGGATATTTGTCACTTTCCATATAATTAGCATTGAAATGATCTTGCATTAAACTTCTTTCAAATTGGAAGTTTTTAATTACTGCTACAAAACTAATACTACTATTTTTAGTGTTTAATACCGAAAAAACCTGATTGTTTTTGGCTTCAACTGCTTCATAAAAAGGTACAGAAGCTTCAAAAGTAATGTTGCCATTAGTTGCTGTTTTCTTTTCTTGAGCAATTATGGGAATACTGAAAAAAAATAAAAGCAAGAGTATAGTTTTTTTCATGGCGACTTTATTTTTCTACTTAAAGTTACGAAAAAAACAGCAAAAAATCCTAATAAATGGAGCTGAAATAAATCAAAAAAAAGTGTTTTTATTCGATTAAATTGTTGTCGTCTTTGTTTGCTCTGGCAATGATACTTTCAGGAAGTGCTTTCTTTGCTTTCGCACCCATTTTCTTCAGTTTTTCGACTCTTACAATTAAGTTTCCACTACCATCAACCAGCTTGTTCATAGCGCCGCTATATTCAATTTTAGTTTCGTCTATTTTTTTGCCAATTTTAATTAAATCGGCTACAAAACCTTCAAATTTATCATATAAAGCTCCCGCCTGACGAGCAATTTCGAGTGCATTTTCCTGTTGTTTTTGGTTGGTCCACATACTGTCAATAGTACGCAAAGTAGCTAATAAAGTTGCAGGCGTTACAATAACAATATTTTTCTCGAAAGCTCTATTGTACAATGCTGTGTCTTCATTCAAAGCAATGGCAAAAGCAGGTTCGATAGGCACAAAAAGCAATACAAAATCAGGGCTTTCAATTTGGTACAAATCCTGATAATTTTTGTTACCTAATTGCTCCACATGGCGTTTAATGGAATTAACGTGTTCTTTTAAATAGGCAATTTTTAAATTGTCGTCTTCTTCATTGATGTATTTTTCATAAGCGGTTAAAGAAACTTTAGAATCCACAATCATCTTTTTGCCATCAGGTAAATTAATTACAACGTCTGGAAAAACACGATTTCCTGCTTCGGCACTAAAACTTTGTTGCACTTCATACTCACGTCCCTTTTCTAATCCTGATTTTTCTAAAACGCGTTCCAGTACTAATTCGCCCCAGTTTCCCTGCATTTTACTGTCACCTTTCAAGGCTTTGGTCAAGTTTAGGGTTTCCTTGCTCATTTGGATATTCATTTCACGTAAGCCGAGAATTTGTTGGCGTAAAGCCGCATGATAATCAATACTTTCTTTGTGGGTATCTTCGACTTTCTTTTCGAATAACTGAATTTTATCTTGCAAAGGAGACAAGATGTTTTTCATGTTTTCTTTATTCTGTTCAGTAAATTTATTCGATTTTTCGTCTAAAATTTTATTGGCTAAATTTTCAAATTCTTTGGTGAATTTTTCCTGTAATTTTTCTACTTCGTCTTTTTGTTCTTTGTTGCGTTCCCAAAGATTATCAAAATCAACTTCTTTTTTCGAAAGTTGGATGGCCAGACTGTCTTTCTCGTTTCGAATGTTTTCTTTTTCCTGATTGCTAATAGCAAATTGTTTTTCGAATTGTATTTTTTCATTCGAAAATTGTTCTTTCAATTGATTGATTTGGGTATTAAACGCAATTAATTTTTCTTCCAGACTTGTTTTTTCAGATTGAAAACGAGCAGAAAAAATCAATTTTCCAATAAAAATACCAATAGCCAGCGCAATGATAAACGAGAATAAAAAAGGAAGCAAATCGAACATAAATAGAGTTTATAAGTAAAGTAAGCAAAAATAAAGATTAAAGCTGATTTTTAAATCTTTTTATTCGAATGGAATTGCATTTTTTTTAAGTTTTTCTCACGCAACCTTTTATATAAGGATTCGTCTAGTTAGTATTAAGCAACTCGTATCATGAACAAAGTTAGCGTTCCTTATTTCGTCCTTTTTGTGTTTGTTCTAACATTTTGTTCGTTAAAGAATGATGGGAATACTACTGGGAATAAGTTTGCTATAATGGGAACCTGGCATTGGCAAAAATCAATTGGAGGAATGACCGGAAAAGAAATTATTACACCTGAAAGTACAGGAGTCGATAAAAAATTAGTTTTTGGAGCCAATAAAAAAGTTACGGTTTTTACTAATGACGCAGAAACAGGACAATATAATTATACCATAAAAATGGGAAACAGTATTTTTGATAATAAACAACATTATTTATTGACTTTTAATGAGATGAGCTATGTAATTCAGTATCTTGATAATAATAATTTGAGTATTCAGGACAATTTTACGGACGGTTATGTTTTGACTTATAGAAAGTAATTGTAAGTAATAAGAATGTTTTAAATTTGTTAACGTTAAACTGTTTTTAAGAGTTATTTTTTGAAAGAACCATTAGACCATTATATCCGTAAGTGTATCGAAAATGATAGAGGAGGACAACAGAAGATTTATCAGCTGTTTTCTCCTGTACTGTATGGTCTATGTCTAAAATATATGAAAAATGAAGCCGATGCTCAGGATGTTTTTCAGGAAGCATTTGTAATTGCTTTTCAAAAAATGAATCAGTATCGTTTTGAAGGAAGTTTTGAAGGTTGGTTAAAGCGAATTTTTATCAATAAACTAATAGAAACTCTAAATAAGAGAAAACGAGATTTCCTTTTTGTGGATGCGACGTATGAAGAGGATATTGTTGATGAAGAGGAAGATGTGGATGCGTTTTCATTGTCACAGGAAAAATTATTAGAATGTATACAGCAATTGCCAGATCAGTATCGACTGGTTTTTAACTTGTATTTTTTCGAAAAAATGAAGCACAAGGAAATTGCTAGTTTATTGAATATAACAGAAGGAACATCGAAGTCCAATTTGAATCGGGCAAAGAACAATTTGCAAAAGAAAATATTGGAAATAAAGGCTTCAAAAAATATATAGAAACAAAATTTAGATTGCAATATATTGAAATGCAATAAGAAGAGATTATGAAAAAAGATGATATAGAAAAATTATTTTCTTCGTTGGAAGATTTTTCTAAAACCCCTCCGGATAATTTATGGTCAGGGATTGAAGAAAAATTAGATTTTCCAAAAAATAAAAAAAGAATCGCAGCATTCTGGTGGCCACTTGCGGCATGTTTGGTTGTTGGTTTGGGGCTTTTAGGAACTTTTTATTTTCATTCGAATCCAGAAAATTCTTTGATAAATGCTCCTATTGAACAAGGAAATGGAGTGGTGAATCAATCCAGATCAACAGATAGTGTAGAGAGAAAAGAAAATCTTGAAAAACAGGAGGAAATACTAGTTCCAAATAAAAATGTTGATAGCCGAATTACTAATTCCCATTCATCAGACAAAGAGAAAGAAAATAAAAATGCTGTTGCAGAGAATCAAGTTTCTCATTCGAATAAAAATCAGTTTACGTCAACAAATTCTGTAGCAACAATTGGTAATAAGAACACAGCTGTTTTAGAAAGTAAAGCTGAGAATAAAGCGCCAATGACGGTAAATAACAATAATAATTTAGAAAAGGAAAACAAACTGGCATCAGCTGATAAAACCGAAAAAGAGAAAACAACTCCCGATTCTAAAATAAAAGAAAACTTAGCGGTAACGAACTTAGAAGAAAATGCTTTGGCGGCTTTGGTTAAAGAGCAATCAAAGAAAGAAAAAATAGCTGAAGTTGAAGACAAATGGTCTTTGCAAGTATTTGCAGGAGTTAATAGTTCACAGAATTTAAAAAACCAAAAATCATTAGGAAATACAATTGAATCTCAAAACGGACATAGTTATGGTGTAAAAACCAATTACAAACTGAATAAACGCTGGGCGGTGAGCACAGGTTTAAAAGTGAGTGAATTGGGGCAGAAAGTGGCTAATGTTTCTTATGTAAATTCAGCTACCACTTTGGTTAATATTCAAAAGGCTCCTTTGGCTGCTGCACCTCAGGAAAGAGGTCATATTTCGAATAATGCTAATTACCAGTTTATTCCAAATGCAGGCGATAGCAGCGCTAAAAACATGATGAGTAGTACTTTTTATGAAACTGGGAATTTGTCTCAAAAAGTACAATATTTAGAAATGCCAATGGAGATTTCTTATGCACTTTTAAATAAGGGAAAAGCACGTATTAATATGAATACGGGAGGTTTTGTGGGGAAAGTAATTTCAAATCAAGTGTTGCTAAACGATAGTTCGATAGGAGAAAATAGTGATGTTAATGATGTAGTTTTTGGAACGGTATTGAGTAGTACTTTACAATACGAATTATTCAAAAAAACAAAAGTATTTGTTGAGCCAGGAATGAATTATTACACACAGCCAGTTCAAAATCAAAATTTCAATCAATTTCAGTTGATTTTTAATTTTGGGTTGAATGTATCTTTTTAATTCGTTTCAAAATGGGTTAAGACTGCGCTGATTTGTGTATTTTTGCGCAAATTTCACTTCAAGCCATGTCGCATCAGCATTTTATTCTTCATAAACCTTATGGTTATTTGAGTCAATTTATCTACGAATTGAAACGAAAAAAGAAATTGTTGGGTGAATTGCATCCTTTTCCGGAAGGAACAATGGCTATAGGACGTTTAGACGAAGATTCTGAAGGTTTGTTGTTACTTACCACTGATGGAAAAGTGAGTGAACAAATTCGTTCTAAAAAAGTAGATAAAGAATATTATGTTCAGGTGGATGGAGTTATTACCCAAGAAGCTGTTGACAACATAAAAAAAGGAGTCGAAATCGGTTTTAATGGAACCAAATACATTACCAAACCTTGTGAAGCTCGATTAATTACTGAAGTTCCTAACTTTGGAGCAAGAGGGAAAAAAATACGGGATGAACGTCATGGTCCCACTTCCTGGGCATCAATAACAGTTAATGAAGGGAAATTTCGTCAAGTGCGAAAAATGACCGCAGCTGTTGGGTTTCCTACATTACGATTAGTGCGTGTTCGAATAGGAAATGTACATTTGAATGACTTACAATCAGGGGAAGTAATTGAAGTGAAAAATTTCAATGGCAATGACAATTTCAATATCAAAGGCAATAATCAAATAACTGAATAAACAAATCAATTAAGAATGTTAAACATTGTTTTAGTAGAACCTGAAATCCCTAATAATACTGGGAATATTGGTCGTTTGTGTGTAGGTACCGAAAGTCGTTTGCACCTGATTCATCCGTTTGGATTTGTTATCAATGATAAAAATTTAAAACGTTCTGGTTTGGATTATTGGGTGCATCTTGACGTGACTGAATATCAAAATGTAGCCGAATGGATGGCTCAAATTACAGATCATTCCCGTGTTTTTATGATGAGTTCTCATGCTGAAAAATCTTATTTAGAAACTGAATTTCAGGACGGAGATTGGTTGGTTTTTGGTAAAGAAAGCGTGGGCTTAAGCCAAGAATTTCTTGCCTTGTTTGATAAAAAGAATCAATTAAAAATCCCAATGTCTCCTTTAATTAGAAGCTTTAATATTGCTAATTCGGTCGCTTTTGTGGTTGGCGAAGCGAAAAGGCAGATTGGAGTAAGTGGTATTCAGTAATCAGTTTTTAGTGATCAGTTAAGTAGATTTTAGAAGGAAGAATACAGAAAATAGAAATAAAGAAAATCTTAGTGTTCTTTGCGAAAAACTTTGTGCTCTTTGTGGTTAAAGAAGCTTAACTAATAACAAACTTTCCTTTTGTAGCATCAAAAACAATATGTTCGTCTTTGAACAAGGTATTAAAACTTCCTTTTGAAATAAAATTACAAGGCTGATCCTGAACAACCGTTTCTGGAGTCATGATAATCATTTCGTCACTCAATTGAATCGCCATGTCAATATCGTGAGTAGAAAACAAAATACACTTTTGAGTTTCCTGAGTGAGTTTTTTCAAAAGCTTGAATAAGGCCACTTTGTGCAGTAAATCCAAATGTGTCGTTGGTTCGTCTAAAATAATTAGTGGCGTGTCCTGTGCTAAAGTTCTTGCTACTAAAACTTTTTGCAATTGTCCATCACTGATTTCGTAATGCTTTTTGGAAGCCAAATGCTCAATTTGCGTAAGCGCTAATGCCTGATTTACTTTTTCTATGTCTTCATCGGCTAAGGTACCAATCCAGTTTGTATAAGGTTGTCTGCCTAATGAAACCAATTCAAAAACCGTTAGATTGCTTGGTGGTAATTTTTCGGTTAATACAAGACTTAAATTTTGGGCTAAAGCCAAAGCATTCATTTCGTGAATATCTTTTCCGTTTAAAAAAACAGTTCCTGAAATTGTTTTTTGAATTCCAGTAATGGTGCGTAATAAAGTCGATTTTCCAATACCATTTGCACCAACTAAAGCAATTAGTTTTCCTTTTTCTAAGGTCAAATCAATGTTTGAAGCAACAGTGTTTTGTTCTTTTTTATTGGTATAGCCAATGCTTATTTTTTGAGCTTGTAATATGATGTTGGAAGTACTCATTTTTTATTCTGCCAATGAAAATTGAGAATCGTATAAATTTTTATAGAAACCAGATTCTTTGTTAATCAGTTCTTGATGTTTGCCTTCTTCAACAATTAAACCTTTGTCCATCACCACAATTTTATCTGCATTGACAATGGTTGCTAATCGATGCGCAATAACAATAGAAGTTCGTCCTTTAGTAATCGTTTCTGTAGCACGCTGAATCAATTCTTCTGAATAGGTGTCAATAGAGGAAGTGGCTTCATCCAAAATCAAAATACTAGGATTACTCACGTAGGCTCTTAAAAAAGCAATCAATTGGCGTTGTCCGGAAGACAACATAACACCACGTTCTTTTACGTCAAAATCATAATTATCAGGTAAACTCATAATGAAATTATGAACGCCTATTTCTTTTGCGGCTGCATAAACATCTTCCCGGGTAATTTCGGGATTGTTTAGCGTGATATTATTGTAAATAGTATCAGCAAATAAGAATACATCCTGCAATACGATGGCAATTTGCTTTCTCAGCGAACTCAAGGTGTAGTTTTCGATATTCTCATTATCAATACAAATTACACCGCTTTTTATTTCGTAAAAACGATTCAATAAATTAATAATAGTTGATTTTCCTGCTCCTGTAGAACCTACAATAGCTATAGTTTCGCCTGAATTCACGTTCAAATCAATTCCTTTAATCACTTCTTCATCTTCAATATAACTGAAACGAACATCTTTAAAAGTAATATTTCCGTCAAAAACTGGGGCTTCAACTTTTCCAGTATCCTGAATTTGATCTTCTGTATCAATAATTTCAAAAACACGGTTGGCAGCAATCATTCCCAATTGCATCTCGTTGAATTTATCCGCAATTTGGCGCAAAGGATTGAACAGCATACCAATGAACATAGTATACGAAAATAAATCTCCAAAAGTGGTAAAATTATCACCATTTAGAATTTTGATTCCTCCATATAAAACAATAAATCCAAGTGTTAGAGACGAAATAATATCGGCAATAGGGAAGAAGATGGAGTTATAAAGAATGGTTTTTATCCAGGCATTTTGGTGCTTTTCATTAATATCTTTAAATTTTTCCGATTCAATTTCTTCTCTGTTGAACAATTGTACAATCTTCATTCCGGTAACGCGTTCCTGTACAAAGGTGTTCATATTAGCAATTTGCGTTCGTACTTCTTCAAAAGCAACTTGCATTTTGCGTTGGAAAATTCGAGTAATAAAAACTAAAATTGGCATCGCTACAATTACAATCCAGGTTAGTTTCCAGTTCATGTAAAACATAAAAATAAGTACCACTACCATTTTCATCAAATCACTTATAATCATGAATAAACCCTGACTGAAAATTCGGGCAATGGACTCAATATCAGAAACTGAACGAGTTACGAGTTGGCCCACAGGAACCAAATCAAAATATTTCATTCGGAAACTCAAAATGTGTTTGAACAATTTAATTCGAATATCTTTTACAATATCTTGTCCCAACCAGTTTGCCCAATACACAAAATAAAATTGCGAAAAAACCTCTAGCAAAAGCACAATTCCCATCAAACTGATGTATAGTAAAAGCCCGTTAGCATCTTCAGTTTGAATGTAATCATCGACCGTTTGTTTCAATAAATACGGACGTAAAGCCGCAAAAAGTGATAAGGAAATGGCAAAAATAACCACGCCATTAAAACGCCATTGGTATGGCTTGGTATATTGTAATATTCGTTTGAATAATCGTGTGTCGAATGCTTTTGCTTTCATTTTTTTATTTTAATCCTTAGTTTTTAGTCTTCAGTCCTTAGGTTTTTAGTCCTTAGTTTTTATTTAAGTTATAAAAATCTAAGTAACTAGTGACTAATTACTAATCATCTATATATGGATATTCAATTTTTGTTAAATACAATCCGTGTGCTGGTACCGAAAAACCGGCTTTATTTCTGCTTTTACTTTCGATAATCGAATTAAAATCGGCTAATGTTATTTTGTGTAAACCAATGTTGACCAAGGTTCCCACAATAGAACGCACCATATTTCTCAAAAATCGATTGGCCGAAATGGTAAAAATCAGTTTGCTTCCTTCTTTTCTCCAATAGGCTTCAAAAATAGTACAATCAAATGTATTTACATCGGTATTTACCTTAGAGAAACTTTGGAAATCAGTGTGATTAAACAATAATTTTGAAGCTTCATTCATCAAATCCACATCCAGATTCTGGGTGAAATGCCAACTCTGTTCTTGCAAAAAAGCATCTTTAAAAAGATGAATATGATATTCGTAAGTTCTCTTAATAGCATCAAAACGAGTGTGCGCTTCGCTGTCTACTGGGAAAATTTGATAAATAACAATGTCTCTTGGAAGAAAGGAATTGAGTTTGTGAACTAATTTTGGAATATCAAAAGAGTTTTCAAAATCAAAATGAGCGTACATTTCTCTTGCATGAACTCCAGTATCCGTACGTCCGGCTCCCATTAAATTAATCTCAGAATTTAATAAAACCGAAAAAGCTTTATTCAGTGTTTCCTGTACCGAAGCGGCATTAGGCTGAATATGCCAACCATGATAAGCTGTTCCGTTGTAGGCTAATTTTATAAAATATCTCAAGTTTTTAATCTCAAAGTTTCAGAATTTCAAAGGTACAAAAAAGAAGCTAAGGTACTGAGTTGGTATGATACTAAGTTTTTGTTAAGAGATGCCTGATAATGCATTTGATAAAGATTACAAATATGAGAGATTTCAAGGTTGGTTTTTAATAGAAAAAACTTTGAAATGATCCTTGTTTGAAGCTTACAAAAACCTTAGTACCTTAGCATCCTAGAATCTTAGACTCTAAAATAAAAATGAAAAAAATCCTTTTACTTTCGGATACCCACAGCCATATTGATGATGCCATTTTAAAATATGTTCAACAAGCTGATGAGGTTTGGCATGCAGGAGATATTGGTGATTTGAAAGTAACGGATACTTTAAAGAAATTGAAGCCATTACGTGCCGTGTATGGCAATATTGATGATGCTCAGGCGCGTTTGGAATTTCCGTTGCACAATCGGTTTATGTGTGAAGATGTTTCGGTTTGGATTACGCATATTGGCGGTTATCCCGGAAAATACAATCCAAATATAAAAGCTGAAATGACGACTAATCCTCCAAAATTATTCATTTGTGGACATTCGCATATTTTAAAAGTAATGTTTGATAAAAAACACAATCTTTTGCATATGAATCCCGGAGCTTGCGGTAAAAGTGGTTTTCATCAGGTACGCACTATGTTGCGATTTGTAATTGAAGGAGATAAAATTAAGGATTTGGAAATTATTGAACTAGAAAAAAGAGTCTGATTAAACAGCTGGTTTTGCCTTATATTCAATAGGAGCTATTATTTTAATTGTGGTTCCTTGTTGTGGTTTCGAAATCACAGTAAATTTTCCGCCCATAGTATTGATTCGGGCTTTAATTTGGTTTAAACCAAAACCTTCAATTGTTGGGTATTGTTTAATTTCAAATCCGACCCCATTATCTTCAACCAGAACATGAAGTTCTGAATTGATTTCTTTTAAATTTATTTTAGCAGTACTAGCTTGACTGTGTTTAATAATGTTATTCAATAATTCGCTAATGATAAAATACATTTTCATTTCGTAATCTTCATCGTAACGTGTTTCGGCAGAAACATCACTGGAATAGTCAAAATGAATGGTCGAATTAGAGTTCATTTCGCATAAATCATTAAGCGCATAAAACAATCCAAAACGAGCTAATAACGAAGGTAAAAGTTGGTGTGACAGATCACGTATTTTATAATGTGTTTGTATCAGGATAGCTTTGGTTTTTGTGATTTCTACCGAATCATTATTGTTTTTTGTAGAAAAAATAGTCAGGTGTAAGGCTGCAGAAGAGAGTAGGGCACTGATATTATCATGTAAAAACGAAGCGATTTTTTTTCGTTCCATTTCCTGACCATTAATCGAAGCGGTGATTATATTTTCTTGAACTTTACTCTCGATATCTTTAAGTTTATTGGTTTGCTTTAGTTGTCTGTTTTGGAAATAGAAATAAGAAAAAACAATAATCATGATTAGTATTGAGATAATAACAATACTAATCAGTTTGTTTTTAGATTGTTTTTCTAATAAGATCTGGTGGTTTGTTCTGTACTTCGTTTTAATGTTGTCAATTTCTCTCTTGTATTCATCAATTTCAAGATTGATTCCCGCAACATTCAGCTTTTTTAATTTTTCTTCAGAGTTAAGTTGGTTTGTTATTTCGTTGTAAGCATTAAGATTTTCATAGGCTTTTTTGTAATTCTTCATTTTGAATAAAAATTTAGAATATTCTTGATGGCTATATGATAAATCCGATTTTTCATTTCCTGCTTTTCCTAATTCAATGGCTTTTTCGAAATAATAGGTAGCCCTTTTAGCATTGTTTAAATGAGAATAATAAATACCATTTAGCATGTTGAGAGCTACAATGGTACTTTCGTTTCCATGTTTTTTATGGTATTTATTGACGTAATTTAAATAGGGAAGCCCCAAATTAAACTTTTCAATATCAAAATAAGCCCAGGCAATATTGAGTTTGGTAAAAATAATTTCAGAGGAATCAGCAATTATGGTGCTGTATTGCAGGGATTTTTTATAATAATAAATTCCTTTATCATATTCTTTTTTGTCAAAACAATAAATATTTCCCAGGTTATTGTTTATCCAGTTTTTTAGATGGTTATTGTTCGTCCTATTAGCATGGATAATTCCTTTTTTATAATAAAATAAAGCCTTTTCGTATTCGGCTAACTGATCAAAATTGGTAGCAATATTGTTGTAAGAGATTGCAATTAGGTTATCATCTTTTAAAAAAATTGCTTTGTTTAAGCTCTGGCGTGAAAGAATTAATGATTTTTCGTAATTCTCAGCTCTCATTAATCGTGCTGCTTCATGTGTCAAAGCTTCAGTTTCACTTTGTAGCGAACTTTTTGCTTGGGAAAACAACAAATTTGTACTGCAAATAAAGAGTACTACTAGCAAGCAGTAAATGCGTTTGTTGAGCATAATGAAACTTGAGATAACTTAGTATTAAGAATTAATCAAATTATTTTTCAGAGCAAATTTTACTAAGCTAATAGTGTTCTTAGCGTTTAATTTTTTCAAAATATTTTTGCGATGTGTCTCTACTGTATTAGAACTAATAAAAAGTTTTTCGGAAATTTCTTTTCCACTGTATTCTAAAGCAATCAAAGTAATGATTTCTATTTCCCGACCTGTTAATTGATATGCTGGATCAATTTTAGTGTTATTTAATTTTGGATTTTTTTTAGTTGCCGACGCAAATATCGTTTCTCTTACCTGGCTACAAAAATATTCTTCACCTGTACTTACTATTTGTAAGGCTTCGACAATATTTTCTCCAGCGCATTGTTTGGTCAAATAACCACTTGCTCCTAATTTCATGACTTCCTGAATTATTTTAATATCGTCATAAGTAGAAAGTACAACAACTTTGCAGGGAAATCCTTTTTTATGAAATTCTTTAAGTACTTCAATTCCATCTTTTTCGGGCATACTGATGTCTAAAACTAAGATGTCTGTAGCATTGTTAGATACTTCTTCATAAAGAGTGGTGCCTTTTAAAGAAAATCCAACCACATTAAAATTAGGAATAGAATTCAATAAAGTACGCATACCATCAATTAGTACTTTATGATCGTCGGCTAGGTGAATTCGTATTGTGGTTTCCATAGGTAAAAGCTAATATTTTCAAATGTATAAAAAAATAATACAAAAAAACCCGAATTTTCATTCGGGTTTCCTTCGCACTAATAAATTAAAATTTATAGGTTTACCTCAATCGGTCCACAGATTTTACAAGATCCTCATCCTTTTTGATCGCTTTATTAGCTAAAACTAATGCTACGATAGCAATAATAGGTAGAAACATCCCAATACCTTTCTCAGAAACTACAGGAGTTTCTCCAGATAAATTTAGCGAATGATATAAAAACAATCCTAATAAAATCAAATTTAATATGATATTCAATCTGCCAAGGACAAATTGAGTTTGTCTTTTTTTATAGGATAAAATGCTTAATATTGAAAGTGTAGTACTTAATCCAAACAAAATAGCATAAAATTGATTTTGCATAAAAAAGAAAGATTTGCCATCACTTAAAGTCCATAACGGAAAAATAAAAGGCAAAACTCCTGTAATTATAAAAGCTATAAATAAATATATTGTTTGAATTCGTTGTATCATTTTCTATCAATATTGTTCTACAAAAATATATTTTCTTTTTTTAAAATACTATTGTATGATTAAATTTTATTCGTATTATTGCAATACAATACCGTAAGCACTTCATACTGCGGTGAATTCAAAGTAAAAAACACACCCAATCTTTTCAAGATTCCCCAATTTAATTAAAATCATAGAACATTCATGTTTGATATTTCTGCATTAAAAGAAATGAAGCTTTCTGAGCTTCAACAAATAGCTAAAGCTGCTAAAACAATAAAATTCAACGGTGTAAAAAAAGATGCCTTAATTACAAGTATTTTGGATTTTCAAAATACTACAGCAGCAACAAATGTGGTTGAAGAAAAGGTACAATCAGCTGATGTTGATGATAAATCTAAAAGAACACGTATTGTTCCAGTTAAGAAACAAGCCGCTCCAAAAAAGCCCAATGTTTCTGTAAGTAAGGAAGAACAAGCCGAACAAAATAATGCTGAAAAACTGGATTTCCCAACGGAAATTCCAGCAGATACAGCACCAAAACAGCAAAAAGAGGAAACAAATCAGGAAGCTGTTGCTGAAAAAGCGAAGGTAGTAAAATTTAATAAGGCAACTTACGAAAAGAAAATTGCCTTAAAAAAGGATAAAGAAAATAAGGATGTTGTAAATGATTCTCCTGCAGTTGCTGAAGAAATAAAGCAAGAAGATGCAGCTACTGAAGTTGTTGCTCCTGTTGCTCCGCAAAAGAAAATAAATCCTCACGATCGTAAGAGAACTGACGAAGTAAATCAACAAAACAAACAGAACCCAAATCAGCAGAATCAGAATCCGAATCAAAACGGAAATCAAAATCCTAATCAGAACCAAAACCCTAATTTTAAAAACAAGAAAAATAACTTTAGAGACTCTGATTTTGAATTTGATGGAATTATAGAAAGCGAAGGTGTTCTTGAAATGATGCCTGATGGTTATGGTTTTTTACGTTCTTCAGATTATAATTATTTAGCATCTCCAGATGATATTTATTTGTCAACTTCACAAATTAGATTGTTTGGTTTAAAAACTGGAGATACCGTAAAAGGTGTTGTAAGACCTCCAAAAGAAGGAGAGAAATTCTTTCCTTTAGTTCGTGTGTTAAAAATTAACGGACACGATCCACAGGTAGTTAGAGACCGAATTTCATTCGAACATTTGACACCAGTATTTCCATCAGAAAAATTCAAATTAGCCGAAAGAGAAAGTACGATTTCAACCCGAATTATCGATTTGTTTTCTCCAATAGGAAAAGGACAGCGTGGTATGATTGTAGCCCAGCCAAAAACGGGTAAAACCATGTTGTTGAAGGAAATAGCAAACGCCATTGCAGCGAATCATCCTGAAGTATATCTTATCGTTTTATTAATTGATGAACGTCCGGAGGAGGTTACGGATATGCAACGTTCTGTGCGTGGTGAAGTAATTGCTTCTACTTTTGACAGAGAGCCGCAAGAACACGTTAAGATTGCTAATATTGTTCTTGAAAAATCAAAGCGTTTGGTAGAATGTGGTCATGATGTAGTGATTCTTTTAGATTCTATTACGCGTTTAGCAAGAGCTTACAATACGGTACAACCTGCGTCAGGAAAAGTATTGAGTGGAGGTGTAGATGCGAATGCGTTGCAAAAACCAAAACGCTTTTTTGGAGCTGCCCGTAATGTAGAAAAAGGAGGTTCATTAAGTATTATCGCTACTGCTTTGACTGAAACCGGTTCGAAAATGGATGAGGTAATTTTCGAAGAGTTCAAAGGGACAGGAAATATGGAATTGCAATTGGATAGAAAAATTGCCAACAAACGTATCTTCCCAGCTATTGATTTAACGTCATCCAGTACCAGAAGAGACGATTTACTTCTTGATAAAGATACGCTGCAAAGAATGTGGATTATGAGAAAATACCTTTCCGATATGAATCCAGTGGAAGCAATGGAATTTATCAATGACCGATTCAAGAAAACCAGAAATAATGAAGAGTTCTTGATTTCGATGAACGACTAAAATCAATGTCAATTTCAATGACAAAATTCAATAATAAAAAACTCCAATTTCGAATATGAAATTGGAGTTTTTTATTTGACAATTTATTGTTTTTTGCAATTTAAATTTTACGTTCCAGTAAGGCCATATAAAATCCGTCAAAACCAGACTCTGAAGCCAGGATTTTATGGTCTTTTATAAATGTGAATTGTTTTCCAATATCAGTTGTTAAAAAACGTTCTACTTGTTCTTGATTTTCTGATGGTAAAATAGAGCAGGTTGCGTAAACTAGTTTTCCACCTGGTTTTACAATTTTAGAATAACTCTCTAAAACTTCCGATTGTACTTTTCGAATATTGTCAATAAACTCAGGTTTCAGTTTCCATTTAGCATCAGGATTTCTTTTCAAAACACCTAAACCACTACAAGGAGCA
>Ga0247805_1000290_pt1 | contig 28082 bp, 14 predicted proteins | sample UWRJL044104R1_FD_180930 | JGI IMG/M metagenome (GOLD analysis project Ga0247805, IMG submission 180930) | Plant litter microbial communities from Arlington Agricultural Research Station in Wisconsin, United States - UWRJ-L044-104R-1 | ecosystem: Environmental > Terrestrial > Plant litter >... | reverse complement strand
GTAGCAACGTGAATCCTGTCAATAAATTTCGATGCAGAATCGTCTAATTTTCCATCGAGGTAATCTTCGAGGCGGCCTGTAAATGTTTTTATTTTTCGTACCGGTTCTTTTAAATCATGGGACGCAACATGAGCAAATTGCTGCAGGTCTTCGTTGGAGCGTTGTAATTCTTTGGTGCGCTCAGCTACAAGACCTTCCAATTTTTCGGTAACCGTTTTTTGCTCCTGGATATCTGTACAGGTTCCAAACCACTTAGTGATAACACCTTCCTTATCTTTTATAGGCTCGGCTTTACTTATAAACCAACGGTATTCTCCTGTCTTAAAGTTCTTCAGACGCAATTCAATCTGATAAGAAGTTCCATTTTGAACACTATCATACCAAATTTTTAATACAACTGACTGATCATCCGGATGAAGTATCGGAACCCAACTGCTATCTCCAAATTTATTTTCCTCAAAACCGGTATATTCATACCAGCGCTTGTTGTAGTAATCAATAAAACCATCTGGTCTTCCTGTCCAGATAATTTGCGGTACCAGATCGGCAAGCTGCCTGAATTTTTCTTCACTTTCCTTAATGATTTCCTGTACTTTTTTTTGTGAAGTAATATCACTTGCCGCACCAAACCATTCAATTATATTATTTTGATTATCCAATATCGGAATAGCTCTTGAAGATGTCCATCCCAATATACCATCTGGACTTACCATTCGATATTCTTCTTCGAATATGCTTTTGTTTGCTATGGCCTTATCAATAGCAGTATCAATTTTTACACGATCATCCAAATAAATGTACTTATCAATCCAATTGAATATTGGTTCTCCTGTATCAGAAAGAAATCCCTTGCCTTCCAGATTTCGCATAATAGTCCAGTCAGCATTCATACGATATACCACATCTGAAGAGGCATTTACCAGGGCACGAAAGCGATTCTCACTCTCTTCCATTCTTTTTCGGCCAGAAACTTGTTCTGTAACATCGATGGCAACCTGAATCATGCCTGTTATTTGTCCCCCTTCAATCAAAGGGCGATAGGCCAGATTATAATAATAGTCCTGCATAATACCCGTACGGCTATGCTGAACCAGCACTTCACTCTGATCAAAAGGAATTCCTTTATTATATACATTCTGAACCTGTTCCCATACATACTGCCCTTCCAGTTCAGGCAAAACAGCAATTAACGGCATTCCGATGATTTCTTCACCTCGCCCAATCATCTGAAGCATGTGTTTATTGATCTGCTCTATCACCAGTTGATCTCCTTTCAGCATCAAAGTAGGACATGGTGTCTGATTAATCATCGATTTCAATCGGCTCTCGCTATCTTCCAGTTTTCTTCGGGCAAGAACTTGTTCTGTTACGTCCATGGCCATGTGCAGTACAGCTGGACTTTCATCTGCCTCTTGTATGTAATCGTAGGAAAAATTGAAATAGTGACGCTTCATCTCACCATTTATGAGTAAATCAACTATCTGCTCGTCTCCCCTAAAAGGAATACCTGTTTTCTGTACGTCAATTACGGTTTTGAGTGCTTGCTGATCTAAAAGTTCGGGAAGTACTTCTACCATTTTTTTCCCAATCACTTCAGCTGCAGATTTTTTATTCATCAGCTGCAGCATGGGCTTATTTATAATTTCAATAATTACTTCTTCTCCCCTTGATAGTAAAGTAGCAACCGGAGATTGCTCAATCATGTTTCGAAATCGGGTTTCACTTTGCTGTAATTTCTGTTCTGCCTGTTTTATCTCGGTTATGTCACGAGTGGTTCCGGCTATAACCTCTACCTCACCCTGTTCATTAAAAACCGGTGCAAGAATATAGTCATATACACGGCTTCCTAATTCGGCATGTGGAAAAGATACTGTTCCCCTTACCGTTTTTTTCGTTGCAGCCACTTCGTCAATCTCCCTTTCGTGCATTGCGGCATGCCATTCCTCATAGCCGTTTTCCCTTAAACCATATCCAATAGCATCCTCAGCTGATTTGCCCCACATCGTAAGTAATGCTTTATTGGCATAAGTAAATTTATAAGACAAGTCAAAAACGTAGACCAGGTCAGGTGTGTTATTTGTTATCGAATCATAAAGTCTTCTTTGTTTCTCCGCTGCAGCCAGAGCGTTGTCTAACACTATATCAGCCTGTTTACTTTCAGTAATGTCATTTGTAGTTACAATCAGTAAATTATCTTGCTTTACAGCATTAAATTTAAACCAATATTTGATTCCATCACCTTCATACCAAGTTTCAAAATTAGCTGTTATACCAGTTTCCGCTACCTCAATAAATTTATCCAGAATGCCTGTGTCTTTTGCCTTTGTAAAAATATCGCTGTATCTCCTGCCTTTGTAATCTATATCTCCTATCCACTTAAATGTATAGGAATTTAATAGTAGTATTGAAAAATCTATTACCCTGTTTTTTTCATTGTACACAGAATCGAGTACTGCAATACCATTTGACGCAGAGTTAAAAACTGTTTGAAAAAGTTCGTTGTTTTCTGTTAACTTCATTTGTGCATTTTAATATCTAAACGCATTGTTTACTATGCTAATATAAAACTATTTTTTATTACAAAAATAAACTATACAATGAAGGTTTTCTTTTTTTATGAAAATTCATCAGATTATCATCACTAATAAGTACTTGATAACAATTTTAGATATAAATAATAGATAAATAGAGTTAAAATCAGCACCAATGTTAATGAAAACAGAAAAGCATTGATAAACAAAATGATTATTAATGCTTTTTATATAAGTAAATATTCAGAATTTTTTTTTAATCTCTTAAACTAATTACAATACCACCTTTAAGTGTTCCGGCAGCTGTGTACGATTTACCATCCAAAAGCAAATGGACATCTATTTTATCTATTTCGCTGTTGAGATTTCTCTTTCCTTTTTTACCGGAAGTTCTAATTATGACCGTGTTGTTCTTTCTTTCTGCTGTAAAATTTACCAGGGCGTAATCCCCTTTCTCAAATCCAAACCCATCGCCTGAATCTATGTAAAGATCTCCATTTGCTTTCCCATCGCTGCCCAGACATACAAAAAGGGTTAATGGATCAAAGGAATTCTCTCCCGCATTCTGGATTATCTTACCGGCAGCAATAATACTACCGCCCCTGATGCTGAGTTTTGCCTGATATTTGTCCTGCTTCTCGCCTTCCACAAGATTCAGTTCTTCCCAGATACCTGAAGGAAGCACAGGGTCCTTTGCAAATGCAGGAACTACCAGAAGATTTTCTCCCAAAAGAAAAGCCTGCTCTTCAGATCTCAGGCGAAGGTCTTTGCTGTCTGCAAAAAACACAGGAGCCATTACAGGCATTCCGGTTTTAGACGATTCATAAAAAAGCGTGTATAAATACGGTAATAAACGATAACGTCGCTCCAAAGCAATGCGGGATGTTTTTTCAATTTCTGCACCAAAAGCCCATGGCTCCTTATCATTTGTTCCCGCGCAGGCATGTCCGCGTGCAAAAGGCATAAATGCTCCAAATCCCAGCCAGTTTACCCATAGATCTCCGCTTGTATCTCCCAGGAAACCTCCTATATCCGGACCATTGAATGGCTGGCCTGATAATCCCAGAGTAAGTGACATCGGCACTGAGAGTTTCATGTGTTCTACACTGGCATAATTATCACCTGTCCAGGTCGCAGCATACCGCTGTCCTCCCAATAAATTTGATCGCGTTAAAAGAAAAGGACGCTTGGTTGGGCTGGCTTTTAAAATTCCATCATAGGATGCTTCCACCATTAATCTGCCATAGGCATTATGATACAGCAAATGATTGCCCCTGGGCAAATTACCGCCGCCTTTGTGAGGCGTATCGTAAGGCATGGTACCCAGACGTTTCTCTTCGGGAAGTTCATTATCATTGACAGCCGGCTCATTCATATCGTTCCAGACACCATCGATACCGGTGCTTAAAAAATCTTTATAGAGTTCCGACCACCAATTTCTGGCTTTCGGATCTGTAAAATCAGGGAAAACACAATCACCCGGCCATACTTTTCCGTGATATTCTTCTCCATCTGTATTCTTTACCCAAACATCACTTTTTGTGCCCGATTGATAAATACTGTATTGCTTGTCTACTTTCACCCCAGGGTCGATCATGTAAATGGCCTTGAAACCTTTTTTATGTAAATTGTCATTTAACACTTTCGGATTTGGAAATCGGATACTGTCAAAAGTAAATACCCTGTAACCCTGCATGTAATCAATGTCCATCCAAACCACATCGGCAGGAATTTTCTTTTCCCTGAAAGTGTCGGCTATTTCCATAACACGTTTCTCGCTGTCATAAGAAAATCGGCATTGATGGTATCCTAATGCCCAACGTGGAGGTAATTTAATCGTTCCGGTCAATTCAGCAAGTCCTTTCAGCACTTCCTGAGGAGATTTTCTGTCGATGATGTAAACCCTGAACAAAGCTCCTTCGGAATTATAGACTATCTGATCTGAGTTTGTTATTAACTCTGCTTTCCAGGTGCTGTCAAAAATAATCCCAAATGCAGAACCATCTTTACGCACTCCCATAACCCAGGGATGGGTCTGGTAAAGCCTTTTTCCGCCCTCAACACTGTAGGCACCCGTATCAGTATTCCATAATTTTATCGACTGGCCATTGCGTAAAAGGGGACCGGTGACTTCTCCTCCTCCGTACAGGCTTATACCTGCTTCAAGATTCAAAACAGCACTTGCCTTATTGTTTTTAAATCTAAATTCTGGCACTAATTTCCAGTCTGATGGCATTTTTCCTTTGGATGAAACTTCATTTTTAAGAATCAGCGATGGGGTCTTGGTTTTATCAAATCCCTGGGGTATAAATTCTACGATGCCGTCTCCAACTGCTGATGTTTTAAGAACGGAAACTTCTTGCCCAACAGATTTTAAACCTGTAGAAATAAGAAAAACGACTATGATGGTTTTAAAATTCATGTTTATCAATTTGAAAAAATTATTCTGAACGTATGTACGTATTAGGATGATTTTTATCTTATTTATTTTTAAAAATCGTCTCCTGAAGTTCTTCCAAAGATTTTCCTTTGGTTTCAGGCATTATGAAAATCACAAAAAGCAATTGAAATACCATCATTACAGCAAAGATTAAAAACACTGTTCCTGCACCGATTGTTGAAAACAAAAAAGGAACCATTGACGGAATAATAGCTGCCAGAACCCAGTGCACGGATGAACCAAATGCCTGACCGCTTGCTCTTAAATGATTGGGGAAAATTTCAGAAATAAAAACCCAGATTACGGCTCCCTGACCAATTGCATGCGATGCAATAAATAAAAACAGAAATATAGGCACCAGCATCCCTTCCCATTTTAGAAAAAATGCAATTGACACCAATCCTAATGAGATGATATAACCAATTGATCCGATATACATTAATACTTTTCTGCCTAGAACATCAATTAAGAAAACTCCAAAAAGGGTAAATAATAAATTAGTTAAACCAATTCCCACACTGCTCATTAAAGCTGCGCTTTCTTCTAAACCTGCTTCGGCAAAAATTCTTGGAGCATAATATAAAAAGGCGTTTATACCCGAGAATTGATTAAACAATGCAATAAGAAAAGCCAGCATCAAAGGAAATCTGTATTTCTTTAAAAATATAGTTTCCTTGTTTAGTCCTTTATTTTGATTTTCACCTATTTGAAGTTCGTGCATGAAATCTTCAATATCAGCTGTTGGATCAATTTTTTGCAGAATAGATTTTGCTTCAGCGATTCTTGATTTAGATAATAACCATCTTGGACTTTCCGGAATAGTAAAAACAATAATCGTATAAATGAAAGCTGGAAAAGCCATAATTCCTACCATCCATCTCCAAGCATTTTCTCCTGCATCTCTGAGCAAATAATTAGAAAGGAATGCCATTAAAATACCCAATACAATATTAAACTGATATAAGGATACCAGCCTTCCTCTGTCTTTTGCCGGAGCAATTTCAGAAACATAAGCCGGAGCTGCAATTGTTGAAGCACCGATTCCGAGTCCGCCTAAGAATCTAAAAAAGGCAAAAGTCCACGGATCATTCGCTAATGAGGAGCCTATTGCCGAAACAAGAAACAAAATTCCAATCCAGATCAGTGTTTTTTTTCTACCCATTTTATTGGTCGGAATGCCGCCAAAAATGGCACCCACTACAGTTCCCCATAATGCCATTGCCATCACTACAGAACCATGAAAAACATCTGAAGTATGCCATAACTGCTGAAGTTTCGTGTCTGCTCCTGAAATCACTACAGTATCAAAGCCAAATAAAAAACCAGCCAAAGCGGCAGTAAGAGACCATAAAAGTATTTTATTCATAATGTGTTATTTTAAATTTCTTCTAAAATTGCAGCCCATCCGCCATTTTTAACCATTCTAACTTCAATACTATCATTGCTTTTAATATCAAAGCTCCTTTTTCTGTAATCCATTGCCTGGTATCCTGCATTAATTCCGTCTTCAAATGAAGTCACTTTATAGGATTTACCCGACTTTAAAAAGCTTAGATCCAGTTTAAAAATTCTTTCTTTTTCTGCGTTATTGGTTATGCCGCCAATAAACCATTTTGCTCCTTTTCTTTTGGCCACAATGGCATATTCACCGGTTTTAGCTTCCAGTGCTTTGGTTTCGTCCCAGGTTGTTGGTACAGAAGTGATAAAATCCGTACATTCTTTTTCCCGATAATAAAGTGTTGGATTGTCGGCCAGCATCTGCAAACCGCTTTCAAAAACAACAAATAAGGCAAGCTGGTAGGCTCTGGTACCAATGCTGGCAGAATTAGGTCTTTCAGATCTGTATACTTCCGGCTGCATACTGATCATAGCTCCCGGAGTATAATCCATAGGACCTACAGCGTTACGCATAAAAGGCAGATACAAACTGTTATCAGGTTTGCAGCCTCCCATTTGTTCCATTCCTCTTACCCCTTCGTAAGAAATTAAATTTGGATATTTATATTCAAGACCAGCTGGTTTAAATGCCCCATGAAAATCTACCAATATTTGATATTTTGCTGCTTCCTTAATTACCTTTTCATAATAATTAACCATTACCTGATCACTGCGATCCATAAAGTCAATTTTTACTCCGGCTACACCCCAATCATTAAAGGTTTTAAATAATTCCATGTTTTTTTCCACAGTCAGCCAGGTTAACCATAACACTATGCCTACTTTTTTCTCTTTGCCATATCGAATCAATTCATGAACATCAACATTTGGATTTGGCGAGTAGGGATCTGTTGTACTATTAGCCCAACCTTCATCCATAATGATATATTTAATACCAAACTTTGAAGCAAAGTCAATAAAATATTTATATGTATTGAGATTATAACCTGAAACAAAATTTACATCAGGACCATAAGGAGCAGCGCCATTCCACCATTCCCAACTGGCCTGCCCCGGCTTTATCCAGGATGGGTTGTTGATCTCACTTTTTGGAGCTAATTTCAATGTCATGGTGTTTTCAATAAGCTGTTTGTCATTTTTAGTAATAACAAAATACCGCCAAGGAAAACTTCTTGTTCCTGTCGTTTTTGCAATATATTCGGCTTCTTTTAAAATTTTAACACTTCTGTCGCCGTCAGATCCAAAATCTAAAGGAACTTTTGGAAATGTTGATACAATTCCTGTTCCCGATCTCTTTAAAAACATGGCCGGGTAATCAGATAAATCAGATTCGCTGATTAAAATCTTATATTGCTTTTTTGAATCTGCCAAGACTGGAAGCGTGGACATATTATCATTAGCTTTCCAGTCTTTTAGATCGATATGTGAATATTCTTCTTCGTAAGCAGTTTTAAAACCTCCTGTCTGCTGTATATGAAGCAGATAATCATCCGGAAAATTAATCGAAAAGTCTTCGTTTATTATTTCAATTTCTCCTTTTTTCGCCGTTATAAAACGGTACGCAATTCCATCATCAAAAGCACGGAATTCAACTGAATATCCTCCTTTAAAATTCAGTACTAAGTAATTATAAGTATTGGTGACTGTTGAAAATTTTAGCGGAACAACAGGCTTTATTACATTATTCACTTTTCCTGTTTTACTGCCCGACAATTTAGGATTCAAGCCTAAAGTTTCGTTTTTAAGCATTAATCCTAAATGATTTTTTGATGCTATCACTTGATTTTCTGCCAGAATGGAATAATAGATTTTATCAGCTAAACTGATCGATACTTTTATTATTCCATTTGGTGAAGCCAGTTCAAAGTTTGTTTTTTGCGAATAGGAATTAAAACCTAACAGAAACAATAAGCAAGCAAATAATTTTATAGGTTTCATGTAAAATCGTTTTATATGAACAGCGCCCCGTTTTATGGGACGCTGTTTTATTTTATAATCTATTTGGTGATCACTTGTATTTCTCCGCCATTTTTAAACAAATCGTGCGAAATAAAATAACCGTTTATTTTAGAACCATTTACTTTTATGGCTTCCAGATTTCTTTTCCCATTCGAATTTTTTATTGTTACTTTTTTTCCGTTAGATGTAGTCCATGCTACTTCCTTAAAAATAGGAACCGTTACAATATATTCGGGATCGGCAGGAGATAGCGGGTAAAGTCCAAGCGCTCCAAACACATACCACGAAGACATTTCGCCCGCATCATCCATACCGGACATAGCCAGTTTTTCAGGCCCAATTCCGTACATTGTTTCTAATATTTCATCTATTCTTTTTTGCGTTTTTTCAGGTTTATTTACAAAGTAATAGGAGAATGGCGCCTCATGAGCCGGCTGATTCCCATGACAATACTGTCCAATAAATCCGGAAATATTCCAGGCAATGTAATTCGGATTCCATGGTTTTGTAAACAATTCATCCAATTTGGCTTCAAAAGGTTTATCTCCGCCATAAAGTTTAACCAATCCCGGCATATCATGAGGTACATAAAAAGATACATTCCACGCATTGGCTTCCCTGTACATATATTCATAGTACGGAAATTCAGGATTAAAAGGTGTAACCCATTTACCATCGGCGAGCTTTCCTCTCATGAAAGTTGTCGATTTGTCAAATACATTTGCATAATTTTTAGAACGTTTAACCAAATCATTATAATGCTCTGTATCGTTGAGTTCTTTGGCTAATAATGAAAGTGCGTGATCATCGTAAGCATATTCCAGGGTTTTAGTAACACCGGCATTTCCTTTGGTTTCTATTTTTGGTTCTTTAATATCTTGTTCAGGTACATATCCCTTAGCAATATATTCTGAAATATGAGGTCTTGTTCCGCCTTCTTTATACGCATTATTCAATAATAACTCGTATGCTTTTTTCACATCGTAGTTTCTGATTCCACGCATGTAAGAACCTGCAATAAAGGATGCAGCGTGATCTCCGTGAAAGAATGTGGGCATAAAACCTTTAATCTCTCCTTCGTTAATCATGGAGCTTATAATATCACTTGTCACTTCCGGTGAAAAAATACTTAATAACACCAGCTTATTTCTGTAATCATCCCACAAAGATGGCAATGTATAATAATGGTAATCTTCTTTTCGGACTTTTCCTGCTTCATCTGTAAACTGTCCGTTTACATCGCTTCGTAAAGCCGGCCATAAAAATGATCTGTACAGCATGCTGTAAAACATTACGTTTTGCTGGTCGTTTCCTCCTTTAACCTGAATCTTTGACAAGAGCTTTTCCCACTCTATACTTCCTTCTTCAAACACTTTGTTCAGGTTTTTATCTCCGACTTCGGTTTTCAGATTCTCAGCTGCGTTTTCTACACTGACAAATGATAAGGCAATTTTAACTGTAACTGGTTTAGAATCGCCATCCTTAATATTCACTAATGAATAACCTCCGCTTTTGGCACTATCTTTTGTATCTAATTTTTCGATTGGACTGCTCAATGTCGCATAAAAATATATTTTTTCACCACCGGTTCTTTGAAAACCGCTTACTGCATTAGATCCTTCCTGTTTGATTTGCCAGTCATCAACATGATTGTTGGCTTTTCCCAAATCAAAAAGAACTTTTCTTCCTTTGTTGTTTTTAAAAGTATATTCATGCACACCGCAACGCAATGTCGAAGTTAGTTTTACCTGTACATTGTAATCGTTTAAGTAGACTTCGTAATAAGCCGGACTTGCTTTTTCCTGGTTATGACTGAATGATGATTTGTACGGAAAAGCCGCTCCGTCAGAAACGGGCAAAAGCGGAATATGACAAAGATTCCAATGTCCTTTATTAGTGTGTGTAAATCCTAAAATAGTTGTGTCTTCATATTCATAACCTGCACCAGATCTGTATTTTGTCATCGGACTTAACTGTACCATGGCATTAGGAACTGATGAACCCGGAAAAACCAAACCTGCCCAAACACGCATATCTGCAGGCGGTGTATATCCTATTATTTTAGTGTCCAGTAACGGAGCGGTACCAATAAACGGATTAACCAAAGCTGTATATTTTCCTTTTGCAAGACCTCCTCCAGATTTTTGTGCTGCCATATTAAAGCCAAAAAAAGACATAGAAAGGGCTGCAAGAACAATATTCTTGTGAAAATTTATCATTTTATAAAAAATTAAAACGTGTTAAATAACTATAATTCAAGTAGTTTTGGATGCTTTTTATATGTATCCCATAACAGTTCGCCAAATAGTGTATTGGTCCAGGCGAACCAGGATCTTGTAAAGTTTTTGGCATCGTCTTTATGAAACGATTCGTGCATAAAACCGGTATCACCATGCGATGCCTTAAGCATTCTGATACATTCTTTTATTTCCTTTTGATCCGAAGTGGTGTAAGCCCTCATGACAAGTGACATTGGCCAGATCATATCCATACCAACATGAGGACCTCCAACTCCTTCCGCAACATTTCCTTTAAAGAAAAACGGATTGTCCTCTGAAAGCACAAATTTTCTGGTATTTTGATACGTTGGATCATTCACATCAATGGCATCCAAATAAGGTAAACTCAATAAACTTGGTACATTAGAGTCATCCATAAGCAAATGACCTCCAAAACCATCCACTTCAAAAGCAAAAATATTTCCGTATTTAGGATGTTTCACCACTGCATAATCTTTAATAGCTTGTTCTACTTCTGCACCTAAAGCCTTTAATTCTTTTGCAGTGGCAGTATCTTTTTTAATGCTTTCCAACATTTCTGCGGCCTGTTTCATACTAGCAACAATAAAAAAGTTGGATGGAATCAGGAAAGAAAAAACGGTTGCATCGTCACTTGGCCTAAAGGCAGAACAAACGAGTCCAACAGGTTTAACCGGATAACCATACCCTTTTAAAGGTCTTGTATCGGTAGCAAATTGTGTTGTTCTTTGAAATGTATATGGATTTTTACCATCTTTTTGTTGCTGATCTTTGAAAACTTTAAGTGTTTCCTTAATTGCTTTTACCCAATTTTCGTCAAAAGGCGCAACGTCACCGGTATTTTTCCAGTAATTGTATGCCAGTCTTATAGGATAACAAAGTGAATCAATTTCATATTTTCGCTCATGAACCCCAGGTTTCATATCGGTATGGTCTGTAGTCCATTCCCCTTTTTTGTTGGCATCGTTATAGAATGCATTCGCATAAGGATCTTTAAGTATATATTCAGTCTGCCTGTTGATCACCCCTGCAATAAGGTTTTTCAGTTTATTATCTTTATTGGCAAAAGCCATATACGGCCATACCTGAGCAGAACTGTCACGCAACCACATCGCATCAATATCACCCGTAATAACATAGGTATCCGGTCTTCCATTTTTTTGAGAATAGGTTACTGTTGTGTCAAGAGTATTTGGAAAACAGTTATTGAACAGCCATCCTAACTCTTTGTCTTTTACATTTTTTTGAAATTCAGCAATTGTTTTTTCAATAAACTCACTTTCAAAATTCCTTTTATTTTTAGCAACTCTCACAACCGGGAAATCAATAATCGCTTTTGTACCGGCTATTATTTCCATAGGATCAATAAGGGCTAAACTGCTAAATAAAACAGTATTCTGGATAAATTTTCTTCTTTGCATTGTTGTATCTTTTAAATTATACAGGCAGAAACCTTTTGTTATTCGTTTGTTAATGAGTAAGGAACATCTTCTTTATTGATGCCTCTCTTATGATTTGGTGTTGATGACATATCAAAATCCAATGTTGCACCATTCATAAGCTCAGAGTGGCTAAGCCAGTTTTTTGAATGTATTTTTCCATTGAATTTCAATTCTTTAATATATCGGTTCTCATTACTGTTTGCATCAGCATTTATAGTTATGGTTTTTCCATTTTCAAGCTGAACGGTTACTTTTTTAAACAATGGAGCGCCTATAACATATTGATCTGAAGCTGGAGTTACAGGATAAAATCCTAATGAAGAGAATACATACCAGGCCGATGTTTGTCCGTTATCCTCATCTCCGCAATATCCGTCAGGGGTTGCATGATACATCCTATTTAGGGTTTCTCTTACCCAATATTGTGCTTTCCATGGTTCTCCGGCATAATTATAAAGATAAATCATGTGCTGAATTGGCTGATTTCCGTGTGCATACTGCCCCATATTAGCAATTTGCATTTCTCGCATTTCGTGAACCATACCGCCTTTAAAATCTTTTGTGGCAAAAATGGGCGGTAAAGAAAAAACATTATCCAATTGGGAGTTAAATACCTGACTGCCGCCCATTAAATCTACTAAACCTTGTACATCATGAAAAACCGACCAGGAATAATGCCAGCTGTTACCCTCGGTAAATCCATTAAACCACTGAAAAGGATCAAAAGGTTCCATAAATTTACCGTCCTTATTTTTAGGGCGCATCAAATTATATTTGGGGTCAAAAAGGTTCTTGTAATTTAGACTGCGTTTTTTATATAAATCAATTTCTGACTGCGGTTTATTTAAAGCTTTCGCCAATTGATAAATCGCAAAATCATCGTATGCATATTCCAGTGTTCTGGCGGCACTTTCGTTAATTTCATCATGAGGAACATATCCTAAAGAGTTATAAGAAGCAACACCGGCACGCCCCACAGCTTTCAACGGACCAGCATTGTTAGCGCCATTAATTACGGCTTTGTAAAGATTTTCAATGTCATAACTTTTTACTTTACCACTTTTCAAATACGCTTCAGCAACTACAGATGCCGAATTATTTCCAACCATAATATCTCTTAATCCAGGGCTTGACCATTCCGGCAGCCATCCACTTTCGTTGTATGCATTTGAAAGTCCTTCCTGCATTTGCGTATTCAATTCCGGATGCATCAAATTTAAAAACGGATACAAAGCTCTAAAAGTATCCCAGAAGCCAGTGTCAACAAACATGTAGCCCGGCAAAACTTTTCCGTTATACGGACTGTAATGCACTACGTTTTTCTTCTTGTCAAATTCATAAAACTTTCTTGGAAAAAGAAGCGATCTGTACAGGCAGGAATAAAAAGTCCCTATTTGGTCCGGTGTTCCGCCATCGACTTTTATTCTGCTTAATTCTTTATTCCAGATTGCTTTTCCTTTTTCCTTAAGCTCATCAAAATTATTATTTCCAATTTCTTTCAGATTAAGTTCAGCCTGATCATAACTTATAAAGGAGGAAGCCACCTGAGCATTTACTATTTCACCAGTTTTAGTTTTAAAACCAATTACTGCTCCGGCATGATCTGCTTTCATTTCTAAAGCATTTCCTAAAACATCTCCGTTGAAAGTTGAATTTACCTGAAAATTCTTGTCAAAAATAATTACAAAATAGTTTTTGAAATTTTCCGGAACCCCTCCGCTGTTTTTAGTCGTGTAACCAATAATTTTTCTTTCTGATGGAATAATTTTAACGTAGGATCCTTTGTCAAAAGCATCTATTACAACATAGGCTTTATCCGTTTCCGGAAAGGTAAATCGGAATCTTGCAGCTCTTTCTGTTGGTGTGATTTCCGTTGTAACATTATGATCTGCCAAATAAACGCTGTAATAATAAGGTGTAACGGTCTCTGCTTTATGCGAAAACCAGCTTTGTCTCTCTTCTTCCTTAAATTTCAACTCACCTGTAACTGGCATAATCGAAAACTGACCGTAATCATTCATCCAGGGCGAAGGCTGATGCGTTTGTTTAAAACCTTTAATTCGGCTGGATTTATAAGTATAAGCCCAGCCATCTCCCATATTAGCGGTTTGCGGTGTCCAGAAATTCATTCCCCACGGCATTGCAATTGCCGGATATGTATTTCCGTTTGAAATGCCGTAATCAGAATCGGTTCCCACTAAAGGATTTACCCAATCAACAGGTTCTTGTGGTGTAATTACTTGTGTATTTTGTGCTTTAATACTAATAAAAGCGAAAAATAAGATCAGGGTATATTTATTTTTTATCAAAATTAATTATTAATAGAATTAATTACTTCTTTGTTTATCTTGTTTACTTCAGAAAAATTCATTTTATCTACTTTACGATCGTACGTCATAAAACCATTTACTTCTCCCTCAACATCAGTTGTCTGTGTATATACCGCTGCTGAAAAACCCACTTTTGCCAACTCAATTAGTTTATCTGCATATTCTTTGTATTTGGCTGTAGTTTCTTCCGTATTCTTGAACTGGGTATAACCCCAATTTTTATCCGTTTGCCACAAATGACCTGTCACCGGAAGACCTATTCCGCCATATTCTCCTAAAACAGTGATTCTTTGGGCGTCATACAATTTTAATTCTGGTCCCGGATAGTGATGGATATCCAGAATATCTCCTGTCTGGAAATGATTTCCTCCACTTGAGGAATTTACCAATCTGCTTGGATCATGATTTTTTGTCCATTCTGTAATTTCAACTGTTTTGAATTGTCCCCAGGCTTCGTTAAACGGCACCCAAACTACAATACTAGGATATGAATACAAGTGATCCATGATTTCTCTCCATTCCTTTTTGTATGTAGCTTCAGATTGGGCAGTTCTTTTTAACTCGTTACCATCAAAATAGTTGTGCATTTGCCAAATTGGGCCTGCATCTCCGTTTGGCATGTCCTGCCATACTAAAATACCCATTTTGTCACAATGTGTGTACCATCTTGCCGGTTCTACTTTTACGTGTTTACGTATCATGTTAAAACCTAATTCTTTGGTTCTGACAATGTCATATTTTAATGCTTCATCCGAAGGGGCAGTATACAATCCGTCTGGCCACCATCCCTGATCAAGCGGTCCAAACTGAAAACAATCCTTATTATTAAGCTGCATTCTGACAATACCTTTCTTATCTCTTTTTGAAGAAATTTTACGCATGGCGAAATAGCTTTTTACTTCATCAACCACTTTTCCGCCAGTAATAAGCCTGACATTAATATCATATAAAAATGGTGTATCCGGCGACCATAATTTCGGGTTATTCAAAACGATATCCAGAGACTGGCCTGCTACTGCTTTTTCTGTAGCAATTGTAGTTGCACCGTCTAATACCGTAATTTCGACAATATCTCCTGCAAGGCTTCCATCAACTTCTGTTATTATATTAATTAAATTGCGATCAATATCCGGAGTTGTTCTTAAATTATTAATATGTTTTTTGCTTACCGGCTCCAGCCACACTGTTTGCCAGATACCTGATACCGGTGTGTACCAGATTGATTCCGGATTTTTAACCTGTTTTCCCCTTGGCTGCGTTCCATCGCTTGTAGGATCCCAAACTTTTACAACCAATTTTTGAGACTTGCCGTTCAGGAACGGGGTTATATTAAAACTGAATGGTGTATATCCTCCGGTGTGTGTTCCAATTTTTACATTGTTAATCCACACTTCAGTTTTCCAGTCGACTGCTCCAAAATGCAATAAAATATCTTTGTTTTTCCAATTACTGTCAATTGTAAAATTGGTTTCATACCATAGTTCTTTTTCTGACCCTACTGTTTTCATTACACCCGAAAGGCTTGATTCAACAGCAAAAGGAACGAGGATTTTTCCATCATAGCCTTTTGGCGCTGCTTGTCCTGTCGGTTGTATGGCGTAGTTCCATAAACCATTAAGATTTTTCCATTGTTTTCTTTCCAATATGGGTCTTGGATACTCAGGAAGCGTATTTGTAGGATTTACTTGTTCTGCCCATTTTGTTTTTATTTTATCCCCTTGAGGCTTCCACTGTGCAAAAGATACAATTCCTAAAAAAAGAAAAAATATGATTGTGATTTTATTCTTCATTCTGATATTTTGTTTTTAAAATTTTAGATTTTTTTTAAATAGTATTTCTAAATCTTGTTACGGATGTATTGTATACCATTCTATCAACCAGATAAAAATGTAAACCTGAAGGCTGTTGAGTTCCTTCAGGTAATACCAAACTACAAACAAAAACTACTATTAACTAATCAAAATATCCATCTTTATCCAATTTTGCTGCGGCTTCAATAAGCATTACTCCGCTTAATTGTGTTGTAAGATCTGTATTTGCACCGCCCGCAGGAGCAGCTTTCCAATTACTTCCAGAAAACATATTTGGTCTCGAAATCCCTTTTTTATAAAATGTCTCAGCATTAAATTTTAAGAAATTAACAAACTTTTCCTTATCGGTAGAATTGATGGTAGGATGTTGGATCAGTTCTGTAAAATATCGTACTAAAATCCCTTTAAACAATCCACCATCTCCCTGCCCTTCATCTCTAAGAAGGCCTTCTGAAATTAGTTTTGGATTGACCAAAACATTTCTTCCGGTTTTTACAGCATCATTAAGATAAGTTTGATCATTCGTTTCCTTGTATAATCTTAAACCGATACCAATCCACGTACCCATATTATAAGTAAATACCCAGTCTTTATTAGTTTTAACTACACCATTTTCTTCTGATATATTATCCCAAACGGCTCCTGTAACAGGGTCTACAAGATTGTTTTTTTGCCAGGCGTAAATTTTCTTTGCCCATACTAAATCATCAGGATTATTATCAATATCATAAAGTCTCATAGCAACAATTGCTGCAGGTGCATTAGATACAGCATTTTTTTGTCTTGGGGTATCTTGTTTCCAGGTTATACCTCCGCCAAAAACATCATCACTCCAGCTTAACTTTATTCTTCCCCATAAATAATCGGCAACGTCCTTATATTCCTGATCTTGTGTTGCATCATAGGCACGAAGACTTGAAAGAGCAAGCCAAATCATGTCATCGTTAAAAACATTGTTGTAAGTATTATTACCGTTTTTTACTTTAATTCCCTGAACCAAAGCTTTCATTTTGGTTTTGTAATTATCATTTCCTGTTCTTAAATATCCATCTACCAAAACATCAAGAGCGTGGGCATTGGGCCAGTAATTAAAAGTGCTCTTTCCTGTATTGTTTTCTATAAAGGTACCGTTAGATCCTAAATAATTATTATAGGTAGAAAGCTGCAAAGAATCAGCAGTTTGTGCCCATGTATAATCGTATTCCGAGCCTCCTGTATTATTAGGGTCTCGCAATGGGATTGCATCATCATCACATGAAGTGGTTAAAACTCCCAATGCTACTAACAATACGATACTATAACTTTTTGAAAAAAATCTTTTCATAACATAATTCATTTTAAGTAACGTCTCTTAAGAATTAACCTTAAGAGACGTTATGGTTATTTATAGAATTGTAAAACTGTGTGTGTAAGCCGGTACAGCTGCACTAAAATTAATTACTGCATTTACGTTTTTATTGTCTACAGCACCAGAAAATTTGAAACTGTTAGCCCAAAAATCATTGCTTACCGGAACCATGTACCAAAATGAAGCTGGAGTATTTGCATCTGGTCTGTTGTTATCACCATTTGTACTTCCATACCATTGCTCACTTGTAGTTGTACCATTTACAACAGTAAATTTAAATTTATAACGCTCATCTCTACCCCATGATTCTTGTTTGAATACAATAGTTTTATTATCTGCTTTCCAGATACCTGCTCCTGCATACGTATATTCAAAAAGATACTGACCTAGTGGAGGAAACCATAGCTCCACTTTTTTTATTTCCGTCATAGTAGTTGAACCGTTTGTAAAATCAACTGCAATTTTATATACTTTGCTATCTCCTGCGTAAGTTGTAGCACCGTCTTGTTTTAATTTACCATCATTAATATAGAAAACTTCAGGAGTACCATTTTTTCTGGATATGAATTTGTAACTACCTGCTTGCAGCTTAGTGTATATTTCAAATGTATTCGCTCCAGTTTTTTTGAAAGCTTGTGCATTTGCCATTACATCCCCTGTTTCAGAACCTGTACCGGTTATAAATAACTGATCAGGAGTTGGAAATCCGCTAGGTGTTAGTATTTCGATAACATTTGAAACTGTAGATTTTTCAACATTTATTCCTTTCGAAGAATAAACTGTCCATTTTAACTTACCAAGAGTTTCTGATTCTATACCTGCAAGTTTTGCAATTTTATTTAAATCTGTAAAAGAAAGATTTAAAGTTGGTTGCAGTCCTTTTCCGTCTGAAGGCATGATATAAACAGGATTAGAAAAATCTCCGCTTTCAAGATCAAAAACCACATCATAAAGTACTACTCCGTTATCTTCAGCTTTGGCTCCTTCCCACTCGAATACTGCAGAACTCTGCGCGTTAAGATCCAAAAACTTGTTATTTTCCGGTGAATAAAGCGTCTTTACGGCGCTTACTTTTGTATGACTCATTGTATCATCATTCTCGCAGCTTACAAGAAATACTGCACATACAATCATTAATAATTTTGAATATATATTTTTCATCTTTATATTTTTTAGGTTTTTAATAAAATATTACCAATTTGGATTTTGAGATAAATTCGTGTTAATCAAGCGTTCGTCTCTTGGAACTGGCCACAAATAGTGTTTATCCGGGTCAAAAGTTCTTAAGTTAACTCGTAGATAACCATTATCAACTGATGTAGGTCCGAATTTTGCTCCGTGTGCATAACCATTTAATACGTCTTCAGCAATTTTCCATCTTCTAATATCAAAGATTCTTAAACCTTCCATACCAAATTCTGTACGGCGCTCATTTCTTATAATTTCCTGAAGCGCTGGTTGACCTAATGCACTATTGAATGATAAAGCAGCTGCATCTGTAAAGCCTGCACGGATTCTTAAAGCTTTAATGGTCTGATCCCAGACACTACTGTTCATTTGACTTAGTTCGTTTTTAGCTTCGGCATACATCAATAATATATCGGCATATCTAAATAACATTAAGTTTATTCCTGACTTTAAGTCTGTACCATGTTCTACATCATAATACTTACGGGTATAATATCCTGTTGAAGTTGCTGATGATCCCTGTACAAATTCATCAGGATTTCCTGGTGCTGTTCCTGGTTTGATATTAATTGTACGTATACTTCCGTTTGCTTCTTTCCATTGATATTGATCGTAAACAACTGTACTTGTCAGTCGCGGATCTCTGTTCATGTATGGCATATTTTCATTATACCCTGAACCTGCTTCGTTAATAGTTTTACCGTTAAGCATTAAATAGCTGTCTACTAATTCCTGAGTTGGTGCCAATGCATTTAACCTTGCGCCAGCTGATATTGGAGCCATATCAAAAAACTCTCCCCAACTTCTTGGTTCTGTTGGCGTTGCATATTGCAAACTCAAAATGTCCTCGCTATTGTATTCGTTCTTAGCTTCAAACAAACCTTCATATGATGAAAAAAGACCATACTGACCATAATCCATTGCCATGAATTTCTCTGTTGTCTGGATAACATCTGCCCATCTGCCTTCATATAAAAGCACTCTTGCTTTTAAGGCTGCTACTGCTCCCATGGTAATTCTTCCTCTTTCTGCATTTGTCAATTGCGTATTCTTTGGTAATAGCGGAGCAATGGCATCAAGCTCATCTAATACAAACTGAACCACTTCTGCATGAGAAGTACGGGTTATTGTCTGTGCTTCCTGAAGAGAAGGATCTTTCTTTAATAACGGAATGTCACCAAACCAGGTAGTTAGCTGAAAATGCTGAAAAGCTCTTAAAAAACGTGCTTCTGCAGTCATTCTGGCAATAACTGCCGGATCTGCATTAGGTACACGATCAATATTTTCAATTATAAGATTACAGGTCTTAATTCCTGCATATCTGTCATTCCATTCACTTTTTAGTCTTCCTAAAGACGGATCATAAATTCCGGCAGCAATAGACGCAGCTCCTGCATTATCGCCTCTCCCATTAAAAGCGTTATCTGAAAGTGCTTCATTATAAAAGAAATTCGAGCTGTTCTGCATTTGAGAATAAGCAGTATTAAGAAAAGTCTGAGCCTTTTCTACACTTGTCCAGTATGTACTATCAGTAAATACATTTTCAGGGGCAAGATCGAGATCCTCACAACTTACCAGAAGCAATAATGCAACTGGTATGAATTTTATTTGTTTAAATATATTTTTCATTTTTATTTTTTTTAAAAACTAACATCAATACCCATTCCGTAATAAGCCTGTGTTGGAAACGCTCTTCCACTGTTAGCTCCTGAAGGAGACAGGTTATTATTGAACTCCGAAAGTTCAGGATCAACAAATTTCACTTTTGATAATGTAAGCAGATTTTGTCCTGAAACATACATACGGAATCTGCTCATACCTAATTTTTCAGCTGCATTTGCTGGTAGTGAATATCCTAACTGTATATTTTTAAGTCTGGCGTAAGCACCATCATATAAATACATATCAGAACCTCTTCTAAAATTGTTGGTATTAGACTGTGTACCATTGTTTGCTAAACGCGGATATCTTGCATCTGGATTTTGAGGAGTCCAGTAATCCAGCTGGTGCGTGTACATCGTCATTCCATAATTATAATGAAATGGTTCTACAAGTTCACCTCTGATCATCATCGTTCTTTTTCCAACACCCTGAATAAAAATGCTTAAATCGAAATTTTTGTAATCTGCTGTATAAGTCGCACCAAATGTGTATCTTGGAAAAGGATTTCCAAAAATAAATTTGTCATTATCATCAATCTTACCATCTTTATTAGCATCCACATAGCGGTTGTCACCAGGCTGTACCGATAAACCATCTGGAACTGCTGCTCCCTGAATTTGTTCCCAATTCTGGAAATATCCATCTCTTTTTAAACCAACATATGAATTGAATGGCAGCCCTTCTCTAAGTAAAACCTGTAGCTCTTCTACACCTGTTAATTTTTCATCACCTCCACTATAATGAAGGACCTTATTTTTAGAATCTCCAATATTAACTGTTAAACTTTGGTTTAAAACTTTTCCTTTATGTCTGTAAGTAGCACTTACTTCCCATCCTCTGTTTCCTAATTTAGCATCATTAAAATCTGGAAGTTTTGTTCCAAATACTCCTGGAACTTGTGGCGGAATAAGTATATCTGAGGTTACTTTATCAAAATAATCAAAAGAGAAACTCAAAGCTCCTTTAAAGAAATCAGCCTCCAGTCCAACATTAAATGTCGCAGCTTTTTCCCATTGAAGTTCAGCGTTAGAAAAGTTATATCCTGTTCCGGTTACGCCAGAATTATTAAACCCATATGCATTCTGGAAAGTAAAATAGGTTGTTTGATATTGAAAATCACCAACATTTTGGTTTCCTACTATTCCATAAGATGATTTTAATTTAATGTTTCCTACTTTATCCCTGTAGTTTTCCATAAAATTTTCTTTTGTAAGAGCATAACCTACTGTAGCTGCAGGAAAGAATCCCCATCTTATTTCATCCCTGAATTTTGAAGAACCATCATATCTAAAACTTACTTCTGCAAAATATTTATCATTATAATCGTATGTTGCACGACCAAACAATGAATTAAGACTATTTTTTGAAGAAGCCGGATTACCATCAGGTTTAGTTCCGTTTGAGTTATAAGAATCATCACCAATAACCGTTTCAGTACCAGGAGTTCCTAAATCCGGATCTGTAAATTTTTTATAGAGAGCACTTGCTCTGTGTGAATGGTTTTCATTAGAAACCCCAATCAAGGCTCCAACGTTATGAACACCAGCAAAATTTTTGTTAAATTCCAACATAAATTGCGTATTCAGGTCAAGACTTTTGGTCGTTTCGTCTCTGGTATCGCGGTCTGCACCATAAATACCTTGCGGTAAAAAATTAACTTGTTTTGTTCTGCTGAACATGCTTCCATTCCATAAACGTCCACCAAAAACACCTTTAACTTTTAGAAAGTTCGTCAGTTTATATTCTGCATTCAAAGAACCAAAAAGATCATCATTATTGTATCTTCTAAATCCTCCCTGTTCTAATATACCTAAGGAATTAAATTGTTGCAGTACATCATTTGTTAAATAGTTTCCATCTTTATCTTTTTGTGTATAGTATAATGGCACCCTGAAAGCATCTACCATTAATGTACTTGTACTTGAAGAGTGATCTGAAATTTTTTGTTTTGAATAAGCTAAACTAGATGTCAATTTAAATTTTCCAAATTCATTGGTAAGATTTATTCTGAAATTATAACGCTCCATCCCTTTTTTAGGTCCGACAAAATTACTTTCCTGATCTAAGTATCCTAAAGAAACCAAATAAGTTGAATTTTCATTACCTCCTGAAACAGAAAGATTTTGGTTTAACTGTAGTGCCGGTTTTACAATTTCTTCTGCAAACCACTCTGTATCCCCTTTCGCTTTTAATTCAGCTATTTGTGCTGATGTAAATACAGCGTTTGCAGCATCAGAATTGAAAGCCGCCTCATTTCTCAACATTGCATTTTCATAACCATGAACCGGTTTAGTAAAGTAAAATGGGTTATTAAACCCAGCAAGACTACTGTACTGTATAGCCATTGGCTTACCTTTACTTCCTTTTTTAGTAGTAATAAGAACTACTCCATTATTTGCTCTTGACCCATAAATTGCAGCACTACCTGCATCTTTTAATACAGAAATATTATCAATATCTGCAGGATTCAATGAATTGATATCTCCTCCTACGATTCCGTCAATTACAATCAGAGGACCATTGTTATTTAATGTACTAATACCTCTGATGTTAATACTTAAACCAGCACCTGGCTCAGAGTTAGTCTGCTGAATGATTAAACTGGGAGCTTTTCCCTGAAGCGCCTGAGTAGCATTAACGCTTGGCCTTCCTTCAAAAGCCTGGCTATTTACCTGATCTAAAGCACCTATAACTTTTCTTTTCTTTTGTGTTCCGTACCCAATTACAACAACTTCATCTAAGCTTGATATCTCAGAATCCATAACAACGTTTATTTCACTCCTGCCATTCACTTTTACATCTACTGGCTTATAACCCAGCATTGTAAATCTTAAGGTAGTAGTACCACTATTTACAGTTATGGCATACCGCCCGTCAAAATCTGCATTAACTCCATTTCTTGGGTCAGTGACATCTACTACTGATACACCCGGAAGTGATAATTTATCCGACGCCGAGGTGACAATACCTTTGACCTGTATTTTCTGACTCTGGGCAGTAGCATAAAAATACCCCCCAAAATAAAGAATACCTGTAAGTAAAAAACGCACAAGAAGTATTCTTTTCCTTCTGCAATTTGATTGTTTCATCATAAATTTTTTTTGGTTAGTTAGATACTATTTATTAATATTTTTAACTTCGATATTATTTTTCACAAAACTTATAAAAAATTCAATATTAAAGTTTTCACTAAGCAGTCATACTTTCAATTAAAGGGTAAAAGATTCCGGTCAATCCTTTAAATCTAAAAGCAGAACTGATTAATACATTAATTCATAACAAACATACTAAAACGTTTTAGTAAAACAAAATAATTTTTACTAAATATAAATTTTCTGTTAATTTTATAAAGTATACGTTAAAACGAACTAAAAGTTTGAGTATAATTCAATAAAATACAACGAAAACGTTATAAATCACCAAGAAAAATCAATAAGAAAAAAAAAAAGATATAAATTTCTAAGACCTTGTATTATAAAGAAATTAGAAAAGAAAAAAATCTGATAATCAATTTAGCATTGACGATCAGATTATAAGGATAGCTTAAACTATAAAAAAATTAAAATATATTATTTCTTTAACGACGATTCACGAATAACAAGCTCAGCATTTACCATAACTTTATGAGTTACTTCCGTGACATCTTTCTTCTTTAAAAGAGGAAGCATGATTTCCATTAATTTGGTACTAATTTCGTTTAGTGGTTGAGAAACTGATGTAATTGTAGGACTGTATATCTTATACATATCATTATCATCAAATGAAACAATACCGAGATTATTTATTAAAGACGGATTATTTTCCTTGAAAATTTCCAGCCCTGTTTGTGTTAAATAATTGGTTGCAAAGAATACTGCATCTAAGTCTCTTTCGGTATCAAAAAATTTCTTAATGTGTTCTTTACCTTTTCCTTTATATACTTCATTATAAGGAATTTCAAGTGTGTGTGGTTTTATGCCATTTTGATTTATAGCTTTTAAATACCCGGCAAGACGACCTTGCATCTGAGTTTGATTAGGGGCAATAGTAATAAAACCAATATTTTTAAATTGGTTGTCAATTAAGTGCTGTGTAGCATCAAATGAGGCTTTTTCATTATCTATTACAACACTATTACAATTCAATACATCAAAAAACCTGTCTAATAAAACAACAGGAATATTGTCGCTAATCAACTCATTTATAGTATCTTTTATACCAGGTGACGGTACAATAACAAAGCCATCAACCTGACGAAATTTGAACAAATTGATTAATTCAATTGATTTTTCATCATCATTTTCATTGCTGCAAAAAATAACTTTATACCCTTTGTCATAAGCAATGTCTTCAAAAATACGTGCTAATTTAGAAAAGAAATTATTTGAAATGTCTTCTACCATAAAAACCAGAATTTTTGATTTTCCGGTTCGAAGGCTTTGTGCAATCTGATTGGGTCTGTAATTTATTAATTTGGCATAATCCAAAACCTTTTTGGTTAGCTCTTTAGAAATATGTTTTTCTTTTGCCTTACCATTTAAAACGAAAGATACAGTAGTTACCGATATTTTTAGTTCTTCTGCAATATTTCTAATAGAAACAGGTTTTTTTTTCATTTGAAAATTATTAAATTCTTACCCAATATTTTTTCCAAATATACTAAAGTTATTATTGAAGTTAATTTTGTACATTAAATTAGCGTGATTTGTACATTTATAAAATTTAAAAAATCCATATAACTATGCTGTTACAGAATTTTATCTTCCAAAATCATCCTGAAGTCGAACAATATCATCTTCATCAGAGGGATTATCTTCATCTGTATGCTGCCAGATTTCTGCAATAACTCCCCAGGAACTTAAACCTATTAATCGGTGTCGCTCTCCCTTATCCATCTTTATAAAATCATTATTGTCAAGTGTTTTAATTGACCCTTCCAAATCTGTATCACTAATTTTAACTCCTACAGGACCTTTTATAACTTTCCATATTTCTGCTCTTCTAAAATGATATTGCCACGAAAGTCTGTTATCGGGAGCCACGACTAAAATTTTGGGGCTTAACTTATTTGTAATTCTAACATCGTCTAATTGTAAATGGGGAAAAAATTTACTAACAAAATTACCCGCCTGGCTTTCATCAATTACAAAAAAACCACCCCATGGTCGTGCTTGATCTTCATTTATAATTTTAAAATCAAGACTTAAAATCTCATTTTTTATTTTGTCAAATACAACTGCTTTACTATCTAAATCAGAAAAATTTAAATTCATTTTATTTTTTTATTTTATAAATTAGAAATAGGGTAATTCTTCTTTAATTTTTTCCCAAAACACTTCATTAAAAAGATAGCTTGAACCCAAAATACTGGTTTCTTCTGTATTTTCAATAATGCTTATAGAAAGTTGAATATTTTCAGATTTTAGATTCTTTTGTATTTGAGAAAGGAACAAATGATGTGATTTTGCTATATTTCCTCCTATCACTAATAAATCAGCATCAAATTCAACAATAAAAGGCACTAAGAATTCAGTTAAGTTATTCGCAAAATCAGTAAATATTTTTTTTGCTGAATTGTTTTCAATGCCGGCTATTTCTTTTACACCATCAGAAAGTTTTTCACCTGTAGCATTTTCGTATTGTTTTAAAAACCATCTCGTTGAAAAATAATTATCAGCGATATCATCCTTAAATTTTTTATCCCATAAACAACCATTATCCGGAATATTTTCTCCTTGGGTTACAGGAACTTTATTATCTAAAAATGCGGCACCAAAGCCAGTACCCAAAGTAATTGCAATCACTCTTTGATTTCCTGCTTTTGTGACCTCTTTCAATGCGCCGCCCACTCCAAAGCAACTGGCATCATTGAGGAATCTAAAACTTACATTTTTATAATCCAGGTATTTCAGAAGCTCATCAGAAACAGAAACATTATATAATGATTCATATTTATCATTACCTTCAAACATGGCTACTCCAGACTGGTATTGAAAAGGACCTGGCATTGAAAAAGCTATTCCAATATTTTCACTGGAAACCGAAATTCCCCTAATTGCATTAATCGTATTGTTAATTATCGCTGCCCAGTTTGTTAAAATAACTTCTTTGGAAGCTTTACTGTCAACCGGCCCTGAAAAATAAGTTCCACTAATTATTTTAAGATCTCCAGTATTTATTGCTGCACTACTTATGTGACTTCCTCCAATATCTACACCTACAATTATTGACATGTATTCATTATTTTAATTATTATTTTGTACTATAGTTTTAATTTGTATTGTACTCAAACCAAACCTTTGTTAAGAATTAATATGTAAGGTTCAAACCTAAAAATAAAGAAGTTCTACATTCAATACTTTATTGTCAATAAACAATACTATTTACTTATTTTTTATAAATATGAAATCAATTCTATTAATAAAGGAACAATGATTGACCACAGCTTATTAAATAATCATAAATTATTTATTTTAAAAAATCTATCTATAATTAATAAACCAGTTACCAATAAATCCTTATCTTTTTTCTAAAAGAGCTTAGGTAATTTTACAGCTATTTTGCTAATTTTTTAGTAAAATGATTGATCCAATTTATATAAATGATTTTTGCTTGTATAAAAACGATTTATTTTAACGATAAAATCAATTTATATGCAATTTATCAGCACAATTATTTAATAAATGCATAAATGTTAACAATACCAGAGCAAATATATACTAAAACGTTTTAGTATGCAAAATGTTTTTATAAAATATTTTAGTTAAAGATTTTGATTTAGTAATTTAGAGTATTTATGGAATAAAAAAACTCAATATTTTTAGGATATTGAGTTAAATAGTATATCAAAAAAATAAGTCTTTTGTTTGACACAAGAATAAGAAAGTTCATTTTTTAACAAATTGATCAAGCATTCTGAAAAAGTAAATCTTCAAAATTGTATTGATCAAAATAATCAATTCAAATGTACTTTAGGATATAGTTTTATGATTAGTCCCCTCAGGCGGTTTTGGTAATCTTCCATCAGCCATTCCTTATAATTTTTACTGGCATTGTCAAGGCATTTTACATATTGCTTGACACGCCATTCTATTTCCGGAACCAAAGCTTCCGCCAGTGAAATGGCCTGAGTTAGCGTTTCTGCATTATCCATACACATTTTTGCCTGCTGGCGAACTGATTGCTGTATGACTGTTTTCGGTTTTTTGTCGGTTTCGACTGCTTCCTGATAATTTCCTTCAATATCAAATGTCATTTCGAGAGTCTTTGGAAACCGGGCCCTCAATTCTGCAGACAGCGCATGGGATTGTACAGACGAATTTCCAGTAGACTGGTAATTTAATTGTTTGGCAAAAGTCTCAGGATGTTCAAAGGCAAATTTCCAGTCTACAGGCTCCTGCCATTCTCCAAAACGCTGAATATTATTACCAAGATCAATTATTGTAAATGCTTTTTTTGAAGGAAGCCTTCTGGATCCGCGCCCAACCATTTGATGGTAAAGCGTGATTGAAGTCGTAGCCCTGTTGAGTATAATATTGTGAATGGTTGGTTCATCAAATCCCGTAGTGAGCAGGGAAACAGAAGTCAAAACCGCATTTTTGGTCTTCTTGAACCACTGAACAATTTCTTTTCGTTCTTCCGGAAGGGTTTTATTGTCGAGATGTCGGATTGGAATTCCTGCTGCTGCAAAAACTTCCTGCACTTTCATGGAAGTTTCGATACCATTATTAAAAATC
>Ga0247805_1000289_pt1 | contig 28102 bp, 25 predicted proteins | sample UWRJL044104R1_FD_180930 | JGI IMG/M metagenome (GOLD analysis project Ga0247805, IMG submission 180930) | Plant litter microbial communities from Arlington Agricultural Research Station in Wisconsin, United States - UWRJ-L044-104R-1 | ecosystem: Environmental > Terrestrial > Plant litter >... | reverse complement strand
GGTTACCAACAAGGTTGCCGATAAAGATATCAAAAGGGGATTTTATGTAAATACAGAATCTGTTACCTGGTTAAATGACTCATTTATTCTGGCTTATTATGATAAACAACGTATTTTTAGAACTACTCTTGATGCTCAGATGCAATTGTTGAGTTATTAATACTTGAGAATGTTGTCAATAAGATTGGAACTGTATTTACCGCCGACTAGGATATTTTAATTAGTTTTGCTGAACTAAAATGAAGGTATTTTTGTAGTTGGTACAATAAGGAAATGGCTTTTAATGTGTTCAATTGAGGCTTTTACCTGTAACATTACTAAAAACACCTTTGAGCTAACTTAAATTATTTTGTAAATAATAATTTTTCATGGAAGAAATCAAAAAATATGTAGAAGAACACAAGCAGCGTTTTTTAGATGAGCTGTTTGAATTGTTGCGTTTCCCATCGGTAAGTGCTGATCCTCAGTATAAAAATGATGTGCTTAAAACTGCTGATTATGTAGCCCGGAAATTGAAAGATGCCGGTGCTGATCAGGTTGAGATTTGTCAGACTGCCGGTTATCCGATTGTATATGGAGAAAAAATTATTGATGATCAACTGCCAACCGTTTTAATTTACGGGCATTATGATGTGCAGCCTGCAGATCCGATTGAGCTGTGGAAAACTCCTCCTTTTGAACCAACAGTACGTGACGGTAAGATTTATGCCCGCGGTGCCTGCGATGATAAAGGACAGTTTTATATGCATGTTAAAGCATTTGAACTGATGATGAAAACCAATACGTTGGCTTGTAATGTGAAGTTCATGATCGAAGGTGAAGAAGAAGTTGGTTCTGCAAACCTGGGTACTTTTGTAAAAGCAAATGTAGACCGCTTAAAAGCTGATGTGGTATTGATCTCTGATACGTCAATGATCAGCATGGAAAACCCTTCTATCGAAACTGGTTTACGTGGACTTGCGTATATGGAAGTGGAAGTGGTTGGACCAAACAGAGACTTGCATTCTGGAGTTTACGGCGGTGCAGTAGCCAATCCGGCAACCATTTTATGTAAAATGATTGCTTCTTTACATGATGAAAATAACCACATTACCATTCCAGCTTTTTACGATAAAGTAGTCGAATTGACTGATGAGGAAAAGAAAGCCTTAAATTCAGCGCCTTTTGACCTGGATGAATATAAAACAGACCTGGATATCAATGCTGAGTGGGGAGAAAAAGGTTATTCTACATTAGAACGCACCGGAACCAGACCTACATTAGAGGTTAACGGCATCTGGAGCGGTTATATCGGCGAGGGTGCAAAAACCGTATTGCCATCTAAAGCAAATGCTAAAATATCGATGCGTTTGGTGCCAAATCAGACTTCTGAAGAGATTTCAGCAATATTTGCCAAACATTTTGAAAGCATCGCGCCGGATGATGTGAAAGTTAAAGTAACTGCACATCATGGTGGCGAACCTGTAGTTACACCGACGGATAGCGTGGCTTATCGTGCGGCTGAACAAGCGATTGTTGATTCTTTCGGTAAAAAGCCAATTCCTACAAGGGGTGGTGGCAGTATTCCAATTGTGGCTTTGTTTGAAAGTGCGCTGGGCATTAAATCTGTGTTATTTGGCTTTGGTTTAGACAGTGATGCATTGCACTCGCCAAATGAGAAATATGACATTTATAATTATTACAAAGGGATTGAAACTTTGCCTTTGTTTCATAAGTATTTTGCGGAATTGAGCAAATAGCCTGGTTTTTCAGAAACTTAATTGATAAAACACCGATGTTCCTGATCACATTCGGATTCTAATTCTGAATCCGCGGAGATTGGGAACATTGGTGTTTTTATTTTGGATGCCTACCTGAAAGCTGTATTTTTGTAACATCATGCCACCAGCACCTAGAAAAACACCTACAAGAAAACCTGCTACTTTCCGACAAACCTACGAATCAGATGCCTCCGGTCTTCCAATTAAAAAAAAGGTTCCAGCTAAAAAGGTCGTGCCAAGAAAGAAAAAGGTAAAGAAAAAGCCCTGGCCAATAGGGCTTAAGTTTTTAATAGCTGCGGTTGTATTGGTATTGCTTTCACCTTTCTATTATGGTTATATCTTAAAAGGATTTACCTCAACATGGAGCTGGCTGCGGGATTTGGGTAAAGATCCAAACTACCGCACTTACCATAGCTTTGACATCCGCATTCCAAGGAATTACCACATCCATGGCATTGATGTATCTTATTATCAGGGTAAAATTGACTGGCCAAAGGTCAAAGCGATGAAGGAAGATGATGTACAGGTTCATTTTGCTTTCATTAAGGCAACTGAAGGGCTGTTTAATGTAGATCCGTATTTTCAGCGCAATTGGCGTGAGGCACCTAAGGCAGGTATTGTTTGTGGTGCCTATCATTTTTTCAGGCCGCAGAAATCCGGGGCCTGGCAAGCGAAGTTCTTTTTGCAAACAGTTAAATTTGAGGCCGGAGATTTACCGCCTGTGGTTGATATTGAAGAACTGAATGGGGTTTCTCCAGCTAAAATGCGGATAGAACTGAAAGATTTTGTTCAACATATTGAAAAGAAAACTGGGGTCAAGCCGATCATTTATACTGGTCTCTCTTTTTATAAGGATTATATGAGGGGACATTTTGATGATTATCCGTTATGGATTGCCCACTACCATCAGCCTAAACTTCGGGTTAGTAGCAGCACAGTTTGGGCATTCTGGCAGCATTCTGATAAAGCCAGGATTTCTGGGATCAATCATGTCGTTGATTTTAATGCTTTTAATGGAGATAGTACAGCTTTTCAACAGCTGTTGATTAAGTAGAGGAAGTGTTAATCGCAGCCTGAATTTTAAAATGTGGAATTGTTTATAATTATTTTTTAGTTCAAACTAAGAAATGCGTAAATTGTTATAACAATAGAAAAATCCTCATTTTGAAAAAAAGTCCTGTGAGTGGGCGATCCGCGTAGGGCAGGCAAAGCATACATCATTTATAAAGCCTCTGACAAACAGGGGCTTTTTGCATTTAATATGTCCTGTTTTTTAGTAGGGTTGTTGGGATTTCTTAAATTTTTCTCAAAAAGGGGACATTGTTTTTTCTGGTTTCAAAAGCTAATCATCGGTATGTTTGTGCCGCTCATCGATCCTGTTGGCCTGTATTTCGTTTCCGCATTTGCATTTCAGATGTTGGCATTTCAATTGATTTATACTTGCCAGATAAGCGCTTAGTTCGCACAATAAAATAAACACACACACACATGAAAAAAATATTAGCCACTGTATTATTTGGAGTAGCTTCAATGTTCAGCATCAATCACGCAAGTGCCCAGATCAGTTTAAATGTAAATATCGGTTCACAGCCTTTATGGGGACCAACCGGATATGATCACGTAGATTATTACTATCTGCCAGAAATAGATGCCTATTATAATGTACCCGCTAACCAATATGTATACATGGCAAATGGGGCCTGGGTAAGAAGAAGCACCCTGCCGGTTAAATACCGTAACGTTGATTTGTACAGAACCTATAAAGTGGTCATGAATGGAGACCGGCCTTATTTAAACCATACTGTCAATTACAATAAATATAAAAGCTACAGGACTTCTTATAACAGACAATCTCCGATCAGGGATAGTAGGGACAAAAAATACGATGTGGTACGCAACCGCCCGAATGTGCCTAAACCACAAAGGGAAGTAAACAGGCCAAGCCGACAACAACAAAGCCGCCCGGTAAGAAATGACAATAAAGGAAAAGGGAAAGTGGAAAATCATGGCAGACCACAGCGTGGGGATGGCAATGAGCAAAAGGGCAGACATTAGGTTTTAAAGAACTTTTAATTAATTATTGGGATTTAATAAATAATCCTATATTTGCGGCCACATAAGGATTTCTTCTGAAATAAATGTCAATGCCCGGATGGCGAAATTGGTAAACGTTGCGGTCTCAGAAGCCGTTGGAGTAAGATCCTTGAGAGTTCGAGTCTCTCTTCGGGCACAATGCTAAAAAAGCCTGCAGTTCTTTGATCTGCAGGCTTTTTTTATTTTATAAAGACTTTTTTAATGCCATTGGTTCCGAAGGGTCATCCGCATATGTTGCTGAAACATTCTTTCCCTGTATTTTCTTTGGGCTGCTTTTTTTGAATTTCTGGAAAACGTCCATAGGCAGATCGCCATACCGATGATGGATCCAATGACATATAGGGGCAATGGATTTTGCATATTTATCCCGATAAAATACAAAGCTGTAGAAAAGCTCAACGCAAGCATAACATAAAAAACGGTTTTCATGTTATAAAATTACTAAGAACTTCAATGAATAGTGCATCAATTTATCCACTTATCCACATTTTGTGCCTGATGTTTATAACGTGAAAAATAAGGCGACAGCCGCAGCACCCATAATGCCAAAGGTTGACCACAATAAGATTTTAGATAACCAGCCACTTTTATATTTACCCATAATTTGATCGCTGGCGGCAATCCGTACAATCAGGAACAACAATGGAACTGCTGCTACACCATTCATTACTGCAGTGTAAACCAAAGCCTTGAGGGGATCAATACCGACAAAATTGATGGCCAGTCCAACTATGGTTGCTACGATAATGACACCATAAAAGCCTTGTGCTTTTTTGAGTTTCATGTTCAGACTGGCATTCCAATCGAAGGCTTCCGCTACCGCATACGCTGCAGATCCGGATAATACGGGTACAGCCAGCAAACCGAGTCCGATGATTCCAATAGAAAAAATCAGTTTGGCCAGGTAACCGGCATGGGGGAAGGACTTAACCAACGGTTCCAGAGCTTTAGCGGCATCAGCTGCATTTTTGATGTTTGTCACACCGCTGTTGTGTAAAACAGTTGCCCCAACCAACAGGATGCACCAGGTAGTGAATTCTGAAATCACCATGCCCACATTATTGTCTTTGCGCATGGCGTGGATATGTGGCCATCCGATTCTCGGTTTACCATTTCTGAATAAACCTTTTTCCTGTTCTTCTTCCACTTCCTGCGAAGCCTGCCAGAAAAACATATAAGGGGTAATGGTGGTTCCAAATACACCGGTGATGATAAACAGAAAGTCGAAAGAAAACTCAAAGTGTGGAATTACTGTCGCCTTAAGTACAGTAGGCCAGGGTTGGTCAATAATAAAAGCTGTAATGGGGTAGGCCAGTAGGGCAAGTGCAAGCCATTTTAATATTTTTGAATAGGTCTTGTAATTGGTGAAAATTTCAAGTAACAAAATTCCTCCTGTAAAAAGTAAGGTTAAAATGACAAAGGGTACAGGGACCAGCAACTGGGCAGCTGAAGCCATGGCGCCAATATCTGCACCAATATTAATGGTATTCGCGACCACTACCAATCCGACCACGGCATACAGTACTTTTCGATTATAGTGTTCTTTGACCACGGCTGCTATCCCTTTACCAGTTACCAGGCCTATTCTGGCACAGGCTTCCTGTACAGCAGTCATAAATGGTAACATATACAAGGCCGTCCAAAGTTGTCCGTAGCCAAATTGCGCCCCGGTCTGAGAATAGGTGGCAATGCCGGATGGATCGTCATCTGCAGCGCCAGTGGTTAGGCCAGGCCCTAAAAGGCTAAAGAATTTTTTGATCTTTCTTAAGCGGAACTTCCGCATATTTTTCGGGGCCATGGCTGAATGTTTTATAATAGTGGTGATAACAGGCGCGCGGCTTTTTCCAGCAATTGTTTGTACATCGGACGCGCATCCCAGGCAATCGGGTCAATTTTTCTGGCTTCTTTAATGTCTTCATAGAACACCTTAGTCAGTTGACAGGCAATCTCTGTGTCATATACAATGGCGTTGACTTCGAAATTGAGGTCGAAACTTCTAAAATCCATATTAGCCGTCCCAATCATGGCTATTTTTTGGTCTGTAACCATCGTCTTTGCATGTACAAAGCCTTTTTGATACTGATAAATCTCTACACCAGCTTTGAGTAGGTCTTTGTAATACGACCGGGCAGCTGAATTCACCAAAATAGAATCGGACACACCGGGAACCAATAGCTTCACAGATATACCACTTAAGGAAGCTATGGTCAATGCATCAAGCAAACTTTCACCGGGGATGAAATATGGACTGGTAATAAGAATTTCCTTAGTGGCCAGGTTAATTGCCTGGAGTATAGAAAACAGAATTGTTGGCGACTCTGAGTCCGGTCCGCTGGCCGCAATTTGAACCACTTTATTGGCCTCACTATTTTTTTGTGCCCTTGGTTTTGGGAAAAAGTAGACATCGGGTTGTAACACATCTTCCGAACAGAAATTCCAATCACATATGAACAGATATTGTAAGTATTGCGCGCCTGGTCCGTCAATTCTCAAATGGGTGTCGCGCCAGTACAATTGCTGGTCTTTAACGCCGTTGATATACCTGTCCGAGATGTTGATGCCACCTACAAAAGCTGTACCACCATCGATCACGATGATCTTCCGGTGATTACGATAGTTGAGGCGGTTGGCAAACAGGATAAAGTGTACTTTTAAAAAGGGGTAGGCCAGCACACCATTTGCCTTGAGTCGCGGCACCAGCTTTTTCCGGATGTCGCGACTTCCAAAATCATCATAAATGAAGCGTACAATGACGCCAGCTTTCGCTTTTTCAATCAGTGCGTCGGCAATTGCATTTCCAATCTCATCATCTTCATAGATGTAATATTCAATGTGGATGTGGTGTTTCGCACTTTTAATTGCGGCAAGTACTTCTGGAAACTTTTGCTCGCCATTAATTAATAGTTTTAGTGCATTTTTGGCTGTTAGCGGACTCATAGAATCATTCAGCACCATAAAGGCCAGCTCTTTATTACTCAGTATCGCTTCCCCATTTTCCTGAAGGGTTTGCGCTGAATATTGGAGCAGGTCCTGTCTGAATTTATTAGCGATGTCATCGTTCTCATACAGCTTTTTGCTATACATTTTGCGGTGCCGGTAATTGATGCCAAAGAAGAAGTAAAAAATCATACCCGCAATGGGTACAAAAATCGCAAACAGCAGGTAAGCCAGCGTCTTCGTTGTACTGCGGGTGTCATAAATGATGCGCAGGCAAACCAGGCCCAGGATAATCGCGTAAGCGATTTCTGCGATCAGGATCCAGTTTATTGTATAATCCATTTGTCGCAACTTGCTAAAAACTCCGGATCGGCATCTGCACCAATTCCAGGTGTATCCGGTACATCCAGAAAATAGCCATCATAGCTTAGTCCGCCAATCACCGGATCTACCAGGTGTCCCAGCAAACAAGTGTCAAGATCGAAGAATACTACATTCGGACTTGCGAGTGCAAAGTGTAGATTCGCACTCAAAGCAATGCGGCTTTCCAGCATACTGCCGATCATGCATTTTACACCATGCTGTATGGCAATTTCATGGATTTTCTGGGCTTCTAATATGCCGCCCGATTTGGAAAATTTGATGTTCAGGTATTCACAAGATTTACTGTTGATCAGTTTTCTGGCATCATGGTGATTGTAACAACTTTCGTCGGCCATCAGCCTGATGGGAGAGTTCAGGCAGAGTTCTGGTAACTGATCATCGTACCAGGTACGCATGGGCTGTTCACAAAATTCAATGTTAAACTCCTCCAGCGCAGCGAGCGCCAGTAAGGCATCATCAAAACTCCAGCCCTGGTTGGCATCCAGACGTAAAATCATTGCGCCACCAACTGCTGCTCTGATTTGCCGTACACGCTCAATGTCCTCCTTTATCTTTTTACCCAGTTTGATCTTGATGATGCGGCAACCCTGTCTTTGGTATTTTAAGGCAGCTGCGGCCATGTTTTCCGCTGTATCAATGCCGATGGTCATGTCGGTCTCTATACCTCTTTTATGTCCGCCTAAATACTTATACAAGGGTAGTCCCGCTTTTTTAGCAGCGATGTCAAATAATGCCATGTCAAAAGCACTTTTGATGGTGCTGTTGTGGGCTGCATAGCCCAATAAATCGTTCATCCTTTCCGGGATGTCCAATGGATCTTTACCAATTAGTATTTTGGCAAAGTCCTGTGCCATGGCCAGACAGGTTTCCTGTGTTTCGCCCACAATCATGGGAAAAGCGGAACATTCACCAACACCGTGCAGGCCCCCGTCTGTATAGATACGGATCAATACATTTTGTGCGAAATGCATGGTGCCCGTAGCAATCACAAAGGGTTCCATGGGGATGCTGAATCGGTAAATTTCGGTATGCGTAATCTTCATGATCAATCGGCTTTATCGTAAAAGTACAGCTTAATCACTAAATATAAGATGGGGCAGTGCCGAATTGTTTTTTGAATGTGTACGAAAAATGAGAAAGATCTTCAAAGCCCAGTGAAAGATAAATCTCTGAAGCCATTTTTTGCTGTTCTTTAATCAGGTAATACGCCTCCTGAAGACGTCTTTTTAACAGCCATTTGCTGGGTGTGGTATGGAAAATTTTTTCAAAATCCCGTTTAAAGGTCGATAAGCTTCTGCCGGTCAGGTACGCGAACTTATTTAGCGCGACATTAAAATGGTAGTTTCTTGCCATAAAGGCTTCCAGGTCTATTTTTCCCGGCTCGGAGAAATCAAAAAGGATGTTGCCAATTTTAGGATCTGATTTAAGGAGCAATAAAACGGCTTCCTTCTGCTTAAGTGCAATCAGTTCAGGATCATTTTTTTGCTGAAATATGGCTTCGAATCCTTTCAATGAACTCATATAAGCATGTAAAAGTGACGCTGAAGGCAATTGCAGAAAAGCAGGAGAAGACTCCTGTTTTTCTGAGGTATACCCAAACTCCATACTGAAATTGCGCAAGCTTTCCTGATCAAAAAAGATGGATATCGATCTGAACTCAGCACCTTCAGGTGGATATTTTGTGTATTTCATTAAGCTGTTCCTTCTGCAAAAGTAGAGGTCGCCGCTTTTAAATTTACTGATGCTGTTACCATCATTCAGCTCCAGATCGCCAGAAATAACCAAACTGATGGCGTGTTCAGGTACAAATTGCTCACCTGCACTGCTCCTTGTAAAATAGCAGGAGTATTGTATGGGAACCTTTTTGTTGTCGAAGCTCATGGTATGTCGATTTTATTTTAAAGATAAGGATTCTAATTAAACCAGGATGGTTTTAGGCTCTAAGTAAGTCTCCAGTCCATACGAACCAAACTCCCGGCCTATGCCCGATTGCTTAAAGCCACCGAAAGGAGCGAGGGGATCATGGCTCAATTGATTGATCAGTACGCGGCCGGCAGCTATTTGTGCTGCAACGGTGCTGGCTCTTTCCAGATTGGAAGAGCTGACATAAGCCTGCAAGCCATAATCTGTATCATTGGCAATTTCAATTGCTTCTTCCTCTGTTTTGTAGGTGATGATGGAAAGAACAGGACCAAAAATTTCTTCCCTTGCAATCCGCATGTTGTTTTTTACCTGTATAAATACCGTCGGTTTTACAAAATTCCCGGCTTCCAGTCCTTCAGGTTTTCCAGGTCCGCCAATTAAAAGTTCTGCCCCCTCGGCCATTCCAAGTTTAATGTAATCCTGGACCCTGTTGTATTGTTTTATGCTAACCATTGGGCCAATATTGGTGTCCTCATTTTCAGGAGCACCCACTTTTACTGCGGCTACGGTGCTTTTTACCAGGTTCTTCACTTCTTCCAGGCGGTCTTCAGGTACCAGGAGGCGCGTACCTGCAATACACGCCTGTCCGCTGTTCATATAGGCAGCAGCAATTGCAATTGGAATGGCTTGCTCAAAATCTGCGTCATCAAGCAATATATTGGGTGATTTTCCGCCAAGTTCAAGTGTAACCCTTTTCATCGTGTCAACAGCTCCACGCGCAATGGTTTTTCCCACGATGGTAGAACCTGTGAATGAAATTTTTGCAATGTCTTTATGTCGGGTAATCTCGGCACCTACCACTTCTCCCAGGCCATTTACAATATTAAATACACCCTTTGGCAATCCCGCCTCGTGCAGGCATTCGGTGATCAGTTGTGTTTGCATTGCGCTCATCTCGCTGGGTTTGATGACTGCCGTACAGCCTGCAGAAATTGCTGTGGCCAGTTTGCTGCAGATGAAACCGTTACTGGCATTCCATGGGGTGATCATCCCAACAACACCAAGAGGTTCCAGTCTTACTTTAGAATGGCCTGCAGTTCTCACAAAATCAAAATTTTTAAGCGTTTCAATTGCGTTCGGAAATGCGGAGATTGCATGGTCGGTACTCATTGTGGCAAATTGTAAAGGTGCGCCATATTCTTGCACCATCACTGCAATGAGCGCATCCCTTCTTTTAAGTACGGCATCGTGCATAGCTTGCAAATAAGCAATGCGTTCTGCTTTTGATGTGTTGGAAAAGTTTTTTAAGGCCGCTTTTGCACTGGCAATCGCATTTTGAGTGTCGGTCTCATCGCCTAAAGTAACGCTGCCGATCAGCTTGTTGCTGGATGGACTGATGAGGTCAAAAGTGGCAGTCCCATGCGGACTAACAAATTCGCCGTTGATGTAAATTTGATCTATTATTTTCATGTGTTTAATGATTTGTTATCGTATTTGATGTTACAAATATCCATAAGATCTCCGCCCGCTACTTTGTTGAAAAGTTCAATTTGTTTTGTTGAAAAGTTCAGCAATCGTCATCTTAAAGTTTTAAGGCGTTCAGATGATGGGATGTAAAACTTATCTTTTTACCTTTATCATTATGAATGCAGAACCAAATCGTCTGATTAAGGCCTCATCGCCTTATTTATTACAACATGCTTATAACCCGGTACAGTGGTTTGAATGGGGAGAAGATGCTTTGCAAAAAGCAAAGGATGAAAACAAACTTATTCTGGTGAGTATCGGTTATTCAGCCTGTCACTGGTGTCATGTGATGGAACGCGAATGCTTTGAAGTGCATGAGGTGGCAGAGGTGATGAACAAACATTATGTATGTATTAAGGTGGACCGGGAAGAACGACCGGATATTGACCAGATTTATATGCTCGCCATTCAATTGATGACCGGCAGTGGCGGCTGGCCCTTGAACTGCATCTGTTTGCCAGACCAGCGTCCGATTTATGGTGGGACTTATTTTAAAAAGGAAGACTGGATCAATGTGTTGCTTAGTGTAGCCGATATGTGGGCCAATGATCCCGATAAGGCCAGGCAATATGCAGATCGCCTGACCGATGGCATTCGTAATGCGGAAAAAATCATTCCAAATGTAAAGCCGGAACAATATACCAAAACACATTTAACAGAAATTATCGAGCCCTGGAAACGTTACTTTGACATGGGCGAAGGCGGATATAACCGCGCTCCAAAATTCCCCTTACCCAATAACTGGCAGTTTATGTTGCGTTATAGCCACCTGATGGAAGACGATGCGACCCATGTGTCAGCCTTGCTGACCCTGGAAAAAATGGCTATGGGTGGTATATACGATCATGTGGGCGGTGGTTTTGCCCGCTATTCTGTAGATGGCGACTGGCATGTACCGCATTTTGAAAAAATGTTGTACGACAACGGGCAACTGATCAGTCTTTATGCTGAGGCCCATCAGTATTCCAAATCGGCTCTGTTTAAGGAGATTGTAGATGAAACTGTGGTCTGGCTGGAAAGGGAGATGACCGCTCCTGAAGGGCTGTTCTACTCAGCACTGGATGCAGATAGTGAAGGTGTGGAAGGTAAATTCTATGTTTGGGATAAAGCGGAGTTTGACCAGGTTCTGGGAAAGGATGCAGCTTTACTAACCGACTATTTTCATGTTTCTGAAGAAGGTAATTGGGAAGAGGAACAGACGAATATCCTGCTTAGAAAATTTTCTGAAGAAGATTATGCCGAAGTGAAAGGCATTTCAGTGGTAGAACTGCTTGAAAAAATCAGGCAGGCCAAGGCGAAATTACTTGCAGTGAGAAGTAAAAGAGTAAGACCCGGACTGGATGACAAGTGTTTAACTGCATGGAATGGCATTACGATTAAAGGCCTGGCTGAAAGTGCACAGATCATGGGCAATACCCATTACTATGATCTGGCCAAAAAAGCTGCGGACTTTATCCTGAACAGTTTAAAAATGAAAGATGGTGGGTTGTTCCGTAATTTTAAAAATGGAAAAGCCAGTATACCCGGATTTTTAGACGATTATGCCTTTATGATCGAAGCACTCCTGGCCCTATACGAAACAGATTTTGATGAGCGCTGGTTGCGGGAAGCAAAAACCTTTGCAGATTATGTACTGGAAAATTTTGAGGACAAGGACAGTCCGATGTTCTTTTATACTGCTGCAAATGGAGAGCGGTTAATTGCCCGAAAACATGAACTGATGGACAATGTGATTCCGGCTTCCAATTCGGTGATGGCGCAGAATTTAACCAAACTTGGGCTATTGTTTGATGAAGATCGCTATTTGGATAAAGCCGCTGCGATGCTTGCTGCGGTACATCCCCAGATCAAAACTTATGGCTCGGCTTATTCCAATTGGGCCATTCAGCTGTTGAACGAGGTATTCGGGATCAATGAGATTGCGCTGACAGGTGCAGATGTTGATCCGGTAAGAAAAGTGCTTAACCAACATTACATTCCGAATAAAATGGCTTTGCATGGAACAAATTCTGCACTTCCTTTGTTAAAAGATAAGCAAAGCATTGAAACAAAAATCTATATTTGCCGAAATAAAGTGTGCCAGTTGCCCGTTACTACGGTTGAGGAAGCATTAAAATTGATAAACTAAATAACATTCTAATGAGTATTAAACCCAATACAGTGGTTTCATTAACGTACGAATTGCATACGACTAATGAAGAAGGACAACAAGTTTTTGTAGAGAAAGCGGATGAGCAAAATGCTTTGGTTTTCTTATATGGTACAGGAATGATGTTGCCGAAATTTGAAGAGCATTTGGCTGGTTTAAATGTTGGTGATGAGTATGGCTTTGAACTTTCTGCTGCAGACGGTTACGGAGAAATTGATCCAGGTGCTTTTGCTGATCTTCCGGTTGATATGTTTAAAGAAGCTGGATTGCCTGCTGTAGGTGATGTAATTCCTTTGCAAGACAATCAAGGTAACCATTTCAGAGCTGGCGTTACTGCTGTTCATGAAGATGTGGTTAATGTAGATTTAAATCACCCGATGGCTGGTAAAGATTTAATCTTTGCAGGTAAAATCATTTCTGTAAGAGAAGCTACTGAGGAAGAATTGGCTCATGGCCATGCACACGGTGCTGATGGTCATTCAGGTCACTAATATTCTGATCTAAATAAAAAATCACGCCTCTTTTTCGACATGCGGATCTTATTGCTAGATCCGGGGAGAAAAAGAGGCGTGATTTTTTTATGAGACAATACTACTCCGGCCTAATTGCCCAATTGAAGTACACTGCACTTCTCACAAATGCCGTATGCCGTAGTATTCACGGTAGATGCGGTAAAGCCTGCAGGCATTTTTATTTTAGGGATCATCACATCTAAACAGTAAATCTTTAAGCAATTGGTGCAATTGAAATGCACATGCTCATCATGATGGTGATCTACCGAACAGGATGGAGAACAGATGGCGTAATTTGCCGTACCATTCATATCCATGATTTTATGCAGTATGCCTTTTTCCTCGTAAGCATTCAGGATCCTATACAACGTAACCCGGTCAATCTCTTTTCCAAGTTTCTTTTCCAGTTCAGGTTGCGAAATCGCTACCGAATCCATGGCAATCTCCTCTAAAACACGTACCCGTTGTTTGGTATGCTTTAAATCGTGATCTTTTAAAATGTGAATTGGATCTATTTTCATGAGCGCTTGGGTTATATTGCTTTTGCGGCAAGCAGGGAAATTGGTGCATTGTCCATGGCATTGCCCGGATTTAGTTTTAATGTTCCTTTAATTTTCACGGTTTTATAAGTGAATTTAATGGGCTCCGTCAATTCTACCAGTACCATAATGGGCACGCCGTTTTTTCCACAGTAAAAGCATTGGTTAATTGGAAGTGTAGAGAGCATAAATTTAGTTTGCTTCATCCCATCTTTTATGGGTACAATATAGCCTTCCAGTTCAAATGCCTTATTGGCATATTTTTTAATTTCCGGCGTAAAAACAGGCTGCATTTCTGTATCCTTCACAATTTTAAAATCTACGCCACCAACGATATCCCAATTTTCGGAATTGATCTGATCGTTTGGATTGTGCTGTGCCTTCGCGCCTATACCTGCAAACAGGAGGGCGATCAGTATGGTTTTCTTGATTAATTTCATGCAATCTTGATCTTGGATCTTCTTTAGTTTTTAGACAATATTTTTGAAATGTTGGAACGGTAAGCCTGCACAGCAGGAATTATAGCTGCAAATATACCAATCATAAGCCCCGCAACAAAAAGGTATAGTTCTTTGTTCATAAAAACGAGTCCGCTTAGCTTAGCCTGTCCGCTCTCCTGGTAACTGCCAATGATTTGTAAAACCAGGTGTCCCAGTAAAACACCCAATAAGGTGCCTACTACTGTCAGCATAATCCCTTCTGCAATGACAATGACAAAAAGCTTGGTTTTTGAGGCGCCTAAAATGCGCATAATGGCCAGATCGTAACTGCGTTCTTTCAATGAGTTGTATAAATTGACGAATACGCTGATCGCAGCGATCAGCATAATCAATACCGCAAACCACTGTAAGGTGTCTACCCCAACGCCAATTAATGAAAATAGCCTGGTACTCTCCTGCGCTGGAGCTGCTGCCTGCATATTGGTGGTTTCATTGACCATGCGCGGAAACATGGCTACCGACATTGGTGAGCGGTATTGAATCAGCAATGAAGTGAGTTCTTTTGGCTGTTCAGTCTCTTCATGGTGATGATCGTGTTCTTCATGCATTTTCCATACACTGCCCACATTGGTCAGAATCAGGTTGTCGGTCACATTGCCTTGTGGTTCCAATATTCCATTTACCGTATACGGGTGACTTTTATGAACGTCCGTACTACCAGTCAAGCCATGTGCTCCATAAAAATGATCGCCTATTTTGAGTTTTTCGACCTTAGCTACTGCCGAACCGATCGTGGTCTCGAAATCTTTTTGCCAGAATTTACCTGCTGCAACCTTTAAACCGTAAATCCTGACAAAATTACTATCTGTACCTACAATGCGGACGCCATTGTAATTGTCGCCCAAGGCTAAAGGTGCCGCACGTTTAACCAAAGGGTTGTGCGCCAGTTCCATTGCTTCTTTTAACGGAATGTTTCCGGTAGGAAAATCGATGTAATAAATGCTGCTCAATATCAGTTGCAGCGGACTTCCTTTAGCACCAACCACCACATCAATATCTTTGGCGTTATTTTCCAGCTTATCACTGATTTGGGTAGAGGCCAAAAGCAGAATGGTTAAGATACCTGTTCCAAACGCAATCAGCATGATGTTCAAGGCAGCCGACAAGGGTTTTGACCATAAACTTTTCCAACTTATTTTTAATGGACTCATGACAATTGATAGGTGTTTTTAAAGGCGTCTTTAACTCTTTTATCGTGTGTGGCAATCACTAAGGTGGCCTGGTTAATGCCAGATTGTTTCAGCAACAGTTCCAATACGGCATGCGCATTCTTATCGTCCAGGCTGGAAGTCGGTTCATCGGCAATCAATAATTCTGGTTTGTTGATCACCGCTCTTGCAATAGAAACCCTTTGCAACTGTCCCTGGCTCAATTCATTGGGATAAGCATTTCGCTTTTCTGCAATACCAAGTGAGCTTAAAACTTCTTCAATTCTGGCCTCATTTACCGGAAGTTTTGCAAATTGAGGGGCAAGGGATAGGTTTTCTGCAATGCTTAAGCTTTTAATCAGGTGCGGGCGCTGGAAGATGATCCCGATATTTCTTCCCCTGAACTGATCCAGCGCTTTTGGCGATAAGCCATAAATTGAAGTGTCATTGATTTTAACTTCCCCTTGTGTAGGTTTTAAAATACCTGTTAAAATGTGTAGCAAAGTCGTCTTTCCACTTCCGGAATCTCCCAACAAAAGCCATTGTTCACCGTGATCAATGGTCCAGTCCTTAAACCCGATTGTTTTTCCTGTGGCATAACTGTGCGAAACCGATTTTAATGAAATCATATTGCGCTATTTAATGTGGCTTTTTAAATATTTGAGATATAGCTTCCTGCTATCCATTTGTTCGTGCTTGCAACCCGGATTGATCATGCTTACTACAATAAGCATGGCGGCAAATAGAAGTTTTTTATTCATAAGTCAATTTATATACAAACATAGCAAATGCAATCAAATTGCATATGTTATCCTTGTAAAGGATTTGCTACCGCAGTATTATTGTTTTTAACATGGTTACAGGTCCTGCTGTACCTCCAGTTAAACAGATGGGCAGTTGCAATGCTGAAACCTCCCAGCGGGATTAAAACGGCCTCCAGATCTTCCAGCCAATAATGCCCGCAGGCGATCATGGCAAAACCTGCAAGAAGGACCAACAATGGGAGCGCTTTTTTATGCTTCGGATAGGAACCGGTTAAAGACCAGATGCCAATAATCAGCGATAAACAAATCATGCCCAGTTCTACCCAGCTGTGTGCCAGGAAATTTAAACCCCAAAGCGGGAGGGTAGTGATTACAAAGGGAAGGGCAGCACAGTGTATGGCACAGGCAATGGCGGCAGTCATCCCAAACTGGTCTAATTTGCCCGACTTAAAAATTGATCTCATCGTATTTAATTTTAAATGTATTTGTACTTCGTGCTGCAAATATAAATGCAATTAGGTTGCAAATGTAGAATATTATGAAATATATTTGCAACCTAATTGCATTTGTGATGAATAAGAAATTACCTGTAACCGTACTCAGTGGTTTTTTGGGGAGCGGTAAAACCACCTTGTTAAACCATATCCTGCACAATAAGCAGGGGCTAAAAGTAGCTTTAATTGTGAACGACATGAGTGAGGTCAATATTGATGCACGGACTGTTCAAAATGGGCATCAGTTGTCAAGAACCGAGGAAAGGCTTGTCGAGATGAGCAATGGTTGTATTTGTTGTACGCTGAGGGAAGACCTGATCATGGAAGTCGAAAAACTGGCAAAAGAGGATCGGTTTGATTACCTGATTATTGAAAGTTCGGGCATCTCTGAGCCGATACCGGTCGCGCAGACCTTCAGCTATGTGGATGAACAGCTTGGTATCGACCTCCAGAAGTTCAGTAAGCTGGATACGATGGTTACCGTGGTGGACTGTTTTAATTTTAAAAAAGACTTCGGCACCAACGAACATTTGCGTGATCGAAACTGGGTGGATGATCACAGCGACCACAGAACTATTGTCAATTTACTCACCGATCAGATCGAATTCGCGAACGTCATTATCCTCAATAAAACAGACTTGATTGGTACTGAGGATTTAAAGCTGATTCGGGCAGTAATCAGGAAGCTTAATCCCGGGGCAAAACAGATTGAAAGTGTGTATAGTGCTGTTGATCTCTCTGAAGTTATCCATACCAATCGGTTTGATTTTGACGCATCGGCACAGGGTGCCGGCTGGATCCAGGAGTTGAATGCTGTTCATCAACCGGAAACGGAAGAATATGGCATCAGTAGCACGGTTTTTCGTGCCGCCCGGCCCTTTCACCCACACCGACTCTGGGAATATCTTAATGTAGATTTTCCGAGCAATGTACTGCGTACCAAAGGTCTGTTCTGGATTGCTGCCATGCCAGATCACGCACTTAATTTCTCGCAAGCCGGAGGTTCACTCAAAATTGAAAATGCCGGCAACTGGTGGGCAAGCATGACGGAAACGGAAAGACTGAATGATGTTGATTATGTAGAAAATAAGGATCAAATCAAAAGCCGATGGGATCCGAGTTTTGGCGACCGCCTAAATGAACTGGTACTGATTGGTCAGGATCTGGATCAGGAACAATTACATGCCGGGCTTACCAAGTGCTTGCTAAGTCCTAAGGAATTGATCTGTTACTGGCAGGGGGAGCATTTCGGTAATCCTTTCAGGCACTTAATCTAAAAACGAAACAGCCCTTAACGTGAAGCATTAAGGGCTGTTTAAAATATATTGAAGCGAAGAACCGCTTATTTGGCCTGGTATAAAGACGCCCTTAATGCCGCTACATCATCACTGGTGATATATTCATCATAAGTCATCATCTTATCAATTGTACCATTCGGTGTAATCTCAATAATCCTTGTTGCGACAGATTCCGTCAAAGCATGATCTCGTGAAGTAAACAAAGCTGTTCCTTTAAAGTCTTTCAAGCCATTGTTTAATGCGGTGATCGATTCCAGGTCCAGGTGATTGGTCGGCTCATCAAACATCAGCAAATTCGCGTGCTTAAGCATCATTTGAGAGAACATACAACGCATTTTCTCACCTCCTGAAAGTACTTTCACATTTTTCAATACTTCTTCACCTGAAAACAACATCCGGCCAAGGAAACTACGTACAAACTGTTCGTCCTGATCGGTACCGGAATATTCACGCAGCCAGTCTACCAGATTCTCATCCTTGTTTTCAAAATATACGGAGTTATCGTTAGGGATGTCTGCTGTATTGATGGTTACTCCAAATTTAAACTCGCCAGTATAGTTTTCCTCACGGCCAGTTAATACGTTGTAAAAGGCCGTAGTCGCTAAACTGTTTTGCGATAGGATCGTTATTTTATCACCTTTATTCACCATGAAATTGATGTTTTTAAACATCACTTCACCATTTAAAGTACAAGAAAGGTTTTCAACCTGTAAAATCTGATCACCGGCCTCTCTACCCAAATTGTTGAATAAAATAGCCGGATATTTCCTGCTCGAAGCTTTAATTTCAGAAATGTCGATCTTATCCAAAGCTTTCTTACGCGAAGTTGCCTGTTTGGATTTCGAAGCATTGGCGCTAAAGCGCTGAATAAACTCCTGAAGTTCCTTAACTTTCTCTTCCAGTTTTTTATTCTGATCTCCGCGTTGTTTTAAAGCCAGCTGACTTGACTCGTACCAGAAGCTGTAGTTACCAGAGTAAATACTCATTTTGCTAAAGTCGATGTCCACAATGTGTGTACATACCGCATCTAAAAAGTGCCTGTCGTGTGATACCACCAACACGATACTCTGATAATCAGCCAGGAAATTCTCTAACCAGGCAATGGTATCAATGTCCAAATCGTTGGTTGGCTCATCCAGTAACAAAATGTCCGGATTACCAAATAAAGCCTGGGCCAACAATACCCTTACTTTTTGGTTACCATCAATTTCTTTCAGTTGTTTATAGTGATGCTCTTCTTTAATACCAAGATTGCTCAACATGGTTGCTGCATTGCTTTCCATGTTCCAGCCGTCCATTTCAGCAAATCTGTTTTCCAGTTCTCCTGCACGTTCGCCATCTTTATCGGTAAAATCTTCCTTTAAATAAATGGCATCTTTCTCTTTCATGATTTCGTACAACTCCTTGTGACCCATCATGACCGTTTCAATTACCGTAAATTCATCAAACTCATAGTGGTTTTGCTTTAAAACCGCCATACGTTCTCCAGGTGTAAAAGCTACACTACCAGAAGTCTGGTTAACTTCGCCGGAAAGGATTTTAAGGAAAGTTGATTTTCCCGCGCCATTAGCTCCAATTACCCCATAGCAATTGCCATGTGTAAATTTTAGGTTTACATCTTCAAATAAAGTACGTTTTCCGTAGCGGAGTGATAAATTAGAAACTGAAATCATATTGCTTAAAAATAAGCCGCAAAGGTAGGTATAATTTAAAAGATGCCTATAAATGCTTCGCAGTTTTATTTAGTTTTGGATAATAAATTGAAAAAATGTGACTAAAGGTGAACTGATTACTGCTTTAGATACTTCGATGCAGGGGCAATCTGTGCTTAAACTCTCCAGCTTAATAGCGCAGTACCGGCCGGATGTAAAATTGGTTCTTGATACCTGTTTTCATTCCAAAAAGGAAGTGGCATTCCGGGCTTCCTGGATGCTGGAGTACTTGTATACCCATCATCCTGCTCTGTTTAAACCGCTGGTTCATGATTTTTTGAACAAGGTACCTTTGCAGGAGAACCTGTCCTGCAGGCGGCATTTTGCTAAAATTGTAGCCTTACTTACTGCACCCAAGTCCGACCCTGTCTTTGCTGAGGTTGTGCTGAATTTTGATTTTGACTTGCTGATCGATACTTTATTTACCTGGCTTATTGATCCGGAAACCCCAGTGGCCATCAAGGCACATTGCGCTCAGGCGCTTGCTCACCTGGCATTTAAACAGTATTGGATCAAAGATGAATTGCTGCAAACCATAGATTACCTCGTAGATCAGGAAAGTATCGGGTTTTTCGGAAGGGCAAGAGCTGTTCGGAAAATGCTCAAAAAACTGTCCGCACCTGTACAAGCTTAAAAGTATTACACAACAGCTACATTTCTGCTGCGCAATAATTATATTTTTGTTTTGACCCGACAACTAACCGGGCCATTTATGGAAAACGAAATCAAGATTTTAAGCGATATCATCAGCCGCCGGAGAAGTGTTTTTCCGGCAAGTTATACCGAAGAACCAATTCCTGTTGAGGTCATCACAGCCATTTTGGAAAGTGCCAGTTATGCACCCACACATAAACTGACAGAACCCTGGCGTTTCATCGTGTTCAGAGGCGAGGGGAGAATTAAACTGGGTAATGAACTGGCCCGGCTGTATCAACTCACTACACCTGCCCATCAGTTTTTGCAAAAGAAATACGACAGCATCATCGAGAAAGCGAGCCAGTCCAGCTGTATCATCACACTCAATGTCGAATTGCACCCTGATAAACTGCCAGAATGGGAAGAATTAGCATCATTGGCCTGCGCCGTTCAAAATATGTCACTTACTGCTGAGGCCTTTAATGTGGGGGCCTACTGGAGTTCGCCCGGGATGATTGCAGATTTGAAAGATTATCTTAACTTAGGAGATTACGGTAAATGTTATGGCCTGTTTTATATGGGGTACCACAACGAAGTGCCGAGAGCAGCGAAGCGTACGCCGATGGCGGACAAAATTAAATGGGTAGAAGGATAATTTATGAATAAAGAAGGGCTATATCAGCTTTGTTTAACTTTTATTGAACAAAGAATTCAGACCGCAGAGACTGCATTGGCTCAGGCAAGAGAAGCCAGCAACGACGACACCAAGAGTAGTGCCGGTGATAAGTACGAAACCAGCAGGGAAATGATGCAACAGGATATTGACCGCAATAAGCGCTTATTGATCGATGCACAGGAAAATTTTAAAGTGCTTGAAGCCATAGGTCATGCGCCACTGTCAGATACCATTAGTGGCGGAAGCCTGGTGCATACCAGTCAGGGGATATTTTATGTCAGCATCAGCGCGGGACAATTGCAGTTTGAAGGGCAAACTGTTTTTGCCATTTCAGCAGCATCACCTATAGGTAAAATGCTGCTGGGCAAGAAAAAGGATGACCGCTTTAATTTTAACGGTAAAGATTATGTGATCAATTCGGTTGCGTAACAACCTTATTGAAACTTTTTTGAATGCTATGGTATAGATTTCGGGCCGTATAGGTTCCGGGATCTATAATTCTACGGATCGTAAATAAAGGATATTGCTCATCCCTTTTTGTAGAAAGTATAAAGGCGGCTTTAAAACCATGTTCTTTCAGTTTATGTAAGGTTGAGGCCCTAAATACGCCATAGGGGTAAGCGAAGTAAGCTACCTTTTTGCCGGTTATTTTTTCCAGGGTCTGCGTCGGTTCATCGATTTGAATTTTCCAGTCCTCATCCGTAAATTGAGCAAAGTTTTTATGGTTCCAGGTATGACTGGCAATTTCGTGACCATCATCAGCCAGCTCCTTGATTTGTGCTTTACTCATGTATCTCGGCCTGCCAATGGAAACAGTCATGATGAAGAATACGCCTTTAAAACCATGTTCTTTTAAAACTTTCGCTCCTACAGTGTATTGATCCAGGTCGGTATCGTCAAAAGTGATCATGATGGGCTTCTCAGGCAGGGCGGTGCCATAATTCAGATAATCGTACAATTGATCTGGTAAAATGCTGTGATAACCGCTATCTGCCAGCATTTTGATGTGCTGCTTGAAGTTGGCAGGAGGAATGATGTCATCATGTGCGCGCTTGGAATCACTTGCTTTCCAGTCCCTGATCTGGTGATAACACAATACGGGTACTTCTTTTCTGGCCAGTACCTCAGCAGCCGTAGCTGATTTTTTTTCTATTGTATCCTTGTGGATTGCTGCCGGTTTGCTTTCCAGTTTTTTTCCGGCTGCGTCAGTCTGATGTTCTTCCTGACTGTTTACAGTACAGGCTGCTAAATAAAAAAGCAAACCTGTACCAATCATAAATATGCGTTTCATTAAAATCTATTCGTATAACTAAAAGCTCCTCACAACGCTGTTATGTAAGGTTTTCGGACTCCAGTAACCACTTGCAATAATTCTTCTCACTGTAAATAACGGATCGTTCTGATCACGCTTATCAGCCAGTGAAAAGGCCATTCTGAAACCACGTTTTTTAAGTTGCGGGATGCCTTCTGCATTCCATAGACCAAAGGGATAGGCAAATTCAGTCATTTTCTTGCCTGTGATCTCTTCCAGTTTCTTGGTCGGTTTATCCAATTGCTCTTCCCAGTCCTTTCCCTGGTATTTTTTAAAGTTTTTATGGTCGTACGTATGACTGCCGATGACATTTCCTTCGTCAGACAATTGCTTGATCTGCTCTTTGGTCATGTAATCCACAAACTTACCTTTTTTACCGATAGAAACCGTCATGATGAAATAAACAGCTTTAAAGCCATATTTCTTTAACGTTGGTGCAGCTACGGTAAATTGGTCCATATCAGTGTCGTCAAATGTAAACATGATGGGTTTACTGGGTAAAGCCGCTCCTGTATTTAAGTACGCATAGAGCTGGTCCGGCAATATGGAATGATAACCACTGTCGGCCAGCATTTTTATCTGGTCTTTGAAGTTCTGTACCTCTACAATATAATCCTTTCCAACCTTACCATCGGTAGGCTTCCAATTGCGGATCTGGTGGTAACAAAGTATCGGTACCTGTTTGCGGGCCAAAATGGTTTTGGCATCTGCAACTTTTATTTTAGATACATCAACAGGGCTAGTCGGACTAGCCTGATCAGTTGTGCTGCCTGCTTCAGGAGCCTTACTTTCTGTTTGATCTGTAGGATTGGCGGTATTTGACTGAGATTTAGACTGACATCCGCTAGCTAAAATAACTGCGGCAGCAATCCAGGGTAAAAGTTGTTGTTTCATGGCTAAAGTATTTGGTACAAAACTATAAAATCAATCTTATATCCACCTAACTATCGTATTTATTACAAAGAAATTTTCCACTTGGGCAGGATTAATGAATATTTTTGATCTCATAACTTATACTTTATAATGAACAAAATTTACTTGCCTTTACTCACGCTCGCGACGGTTGCTATAACCGGCTTCTGTCTTCCCGGGCAGGGTTATTCCCAAACTAAAACCTTTACCATCACGGAAACGTTGCAACCTGCAGTCAAAGCCAATTATCAGCTGGCCTCACGTTTTTCGCCGGCTAAATTGCGCAAGCTGGTCTATTCTACAGCCGTTGATCCGCATTGGCTTAAACTGACTAACCGGTTTTGGTATGAATATGAAACCCCGCAGGGCAAAGAATGGTACCTGGTGGATCCGGCAGCAAAAAGTAAAAAGAAGCTGTTCGACAACGCCAGACTTGCAGCCGAAGTAACCAATATCATTCGCGATCCTTTTGACGCACAGCACTTGCCGCTGGAAAGTCTGAAGTTCTCGGCTGATGAAAAGCACGTTACTTTTGAAATCAGAAGTTCCATTGAAGAATTGAAGAAAGACCGTAAGGATAAAAAAGCGGCAGACTCTATGCAGAAAAAGGCATTCTATTTCAATTACGAAATTGCCAGTGCCAAACTTACTGAAGTTGCCAATTACACCAAGCCAAAAGCCAAGCCTTCCTGGGGCTCAGTAGCGCCAGATTCATCTGCGATCATCTTCAGTAGAAATTACAACCTGTATTGGATGGATAAAGTCAATTATCAAAAAGCAGTCAAAAATGAGGAGGATAGTACCATTGTGGAACATCAGCTGACTAAGGATGGGCTTAAGTTCTATTCGTATGGTGTAAATGGCGATGGAGAGAATAACGAAGAGAACGAGAAAAACAATAAGAAGAGACGTGCTGCTTATGTGATGTGGTCGCCGGATTCCAGGCATTTTGTGCTCAACAGAACGGATTCCCGACAGGTTAAAGACCTTTGGGTAATCAATAATGTAGCTGCGGGCAGACCCACGTTAGAAACTTATAAATACCAGATGCCAGGTGAAAAGGAATCACCGATTACTGAAATTCTGTTGTTCAACTTCGCCTCAAAAAGCTATAAAAAATTAAATACTGCGGCATTTAAAGATCAGACGGTGTCAGTGTGGTCTGCACCTATGTTGAATAAGGACCGGGACAACGAATTCAGGCCGGCACTTTGGTTGGGTAACAATAACAAAATTTACTTTCAAAGAACCAGTCGTGATTTAAAGCGCATCGATATCTGCACGGTTGACATCAACACCGGAGTGGTAAGCCCATTAATTGATGAACGTTTCAATACCTATGTTGAAGTAAACAGGCCGGGTTTGGTTAATGATGGCAAAGAGCTGATCCACTGGTCTGAGCGCGATGGCTGGGCACATTTTTACTTGTTTGATGGCGCAGGTAAATTGAAAAACCAGATCACTAAAGGCGCCTTTCACTGTGAAGAAATTGTCAACATCGATGAAAAGAACAGGGTACTTTATTTTACAGCCAATGGTCGCGAGGGTAAGGAAGATCCTTATTATTTGCATTTGTACCGCGTAAATTTTGATGGTTCAGGAATGAAATTGTTGAATCCTGGTGATTTTGATCACAGCATCAGTATGAACGACGAAGCAAAGTATTTTGTCGATAATTTTTCCAGGGTAAATACCATACCAAAATCTGTGTTGATGGACAACAATGGCCGTGTGGTGATGAACCTGGAGACTGCTGATTTGTCGCTGCTGATGGCTACAGGTTATAAATTTCCAGAGCCATTTAAGGTAAAAGCCGACGATGGAATAACAGACATCTATGGGGTGATGTATAAACCTTTTGATTTTGATCCCAATAAAAAATACCCGGTTATAGAATACGTATACCCTGGTCCGCAAACGGAAGCCGTATACAAGTCTTTTTCAAAAGCGATGGACCGTACCGATAGGCTTGCCCAATTTGGTTATGTAGTGGTTACCGTAGGTAACCGTGGAGGCAATCCAGCCCGGTCAAAATGGTACCATACGTTTGGTTATGGAAATTTGCGTGACTACGGATTGGCAGATAAAAAGGCGGCTGTAGAGCAATTGGCCGATCGATATGCTTTTATTGATGCAAATCGGGTAGGGATTACCGGACATTCGGGAGGTGGATTTATGTCTACCGCTGCAATGTTGGTTTATCCTGATTTTTTCAAGGTTGCAGTGTCTAATGCCGGTAACCATGACAACAGTATTTATAACCGCTGGTGGAGCGAAAAACACCATGGGGTAAAAGAGGTGGTTTCAGCCAAAGGTGATACGACCTTTAAATACAGCATTGATAAAAATCCTGATCTGGCTAAAAACCTGAAAGGTCATTTATTGCTGATGACCGGCGATGTGGATAACAATGTGCATCCCGCCAATACCATTCGGGTAGCAAACGCGCTGATGCGTGCAGGAAAGCGCTTCGAACTGGTTATTGTTCCGGGTCAACGCCATGGTTTTGGTGATTTAACAGAGTATACTTTTTGGAAACTGGCAGATCACTTTAACAAATACCTGATTGGTGATGTCACTTCTTCAGATCAGGTGGATGTGCTGGAAATGGATCGGGAGATTGAACAGAAAAAGTAATCCATAAAACGTTGGTATTAAAAAAGCCCGCTGCAACATTTGCAGCGGGCTTTTTTCGCATTTATTAAGTAGAGGTCTTAGAAGTGGAACTGTACACCTAAGTTTGGAGAAAAGGTATTTGCATCTAAACCAAATCCATTAGCTTTAACTTTGTTGCCAGTCGCTTCGTCCTTGATAGAGCTGTTTGCATAACCCAATCCGTTAACTGAAAATTCGATACCGATTTTCTTAGTTGGGAAGAAAGCAAAACCTGGAGCTACATTTACACCAATATTGGTTGTGGTCGCAATTTTAGCACCGCTGTTACCGTCTGCATCTAAAACTTTGTTGTTGCCAAATGACATTGGAACTGACAATTGTCCGAAGAATTTGAACTGGTCAGATAATCCAACATAGTAACGTCCAAAAGGAGCAACTTCAAAAGCCTGGTTTAAGATTTTTTTACTTACTGTTTTATCGTATGTGTAACCAACGCCAGTACCAATAGCAAAGTTATCGCTTACAAAATAACCAACACTAGGAATAACCTTGAAACTTAAATCTGATTTGTTTGCACCATCAACTTTAGTTGTGTTAAAACCTACGTTACCACCTAGCATGAATTTTCCTTTTTCAGTTTGTGCCTGAGTGCTGAAAGCTAATGCAGAAACTGCAACTAATGATAATAATAATTTTTTCATTTTTTTATGTATTAATTTATAATCTGGTCGTTTGTTTGTTTTTATTTTTTGACCATTTACGGTATATAGTCAATACGTGTGCCAAAGGAAATCTTTGTTGAAATGCGTTAAATTGACGTTTTTTGTAACTCGCTAATTGATAATGAAATATCTTTTTTGTATTTTAGGTTTATTATTTTGTCGTGACAATCAAACATGAATTATGACAAATCCAATCGGTAAAGGTTTATACGATCTGACTTTTTTTGAAACATTGTCAGTGTCAGAACTGGGTGTTTTTCCTTACATTTTAAGTTTACAACTGACATTGTAGCAGGTTTTCTGAAAAAACTATCAATTCATTAAATCTTTCAGGCTACCTTATGCGTTATGTATGGTATGAGACTATTGATCGATCGAAAACCAATTAAAGTATATCCTGATCCAAAGCGTGTTATCGCCCGTTTTTTTTTCAACGGAGATGAGCGTGCGGTAGAAGTTGTCAAACATGTTATGTCTTTGTCAGACGAAGAGGTGTTTGGCCTGATTTCTCCATTGCTTCAGGAATATTCCAAGAGACATCGAAATATTACCAAAATATTGACACGTCACTGCAAAAAAGTAAAAAACTGTATTGAAACGGCGGGATATGACCTGGAGAATCTGGATAAGTACCAGAAGTTATTGCTGGGCTCTTACTTTACACACGAGTATTCCATTGAATCTGCTGCATTTTTCAATCCTTCTGTTGTTGCCGATCCCGACCAGTCGGATCTGGTAGAAGGGGAACTCCGGGTAATTATCAGTTTCCGGGCGGTAGGCGAGGGACATATCTCTTCCGTTGTCTTCAGGCGTGCGCTAATTGACCGCAACCACAACATTACGGTTATTCCCGTTGGAAATTATATCGATGAAGCTGAGATCGTTAAGAATGCCATTTACAATAAAAAACTGTTTTTCAAAAAAGCAGTGGATTCGAAAATTGATGTGGAGGTGATCGATGAACTGGGGGTTAAGCTTCAGGATAAGTTTGATTATTCGACCCTGCGTAAAATTATTTTAGACAGTAAGGGCCATGCTGATGATGACCTCAGGAAATTGGAATACGATAAGGTGCTCTGGTTATCCGATACCTATCATGAAATCAGTTTCTCCAGAGATACCGATATCTCCGACCGGGTCATTTTTCCGATTTCTGAATTTGAACGGAAGGGAATCGAGGATGCACGCTTTGTGCGTTTTGTGAAGGAGGATGGCAGCATCATGTATTATGCAACTTATACGGCTTTTGATGGTGCGATGATTATGCCTAAACTGATGCAGACGACGGATTTTTATGATTTTAAGATCAGCCCCCTGCATGGCATTGGTGCCCAGAATAAAAACCTGGCCCTGTTTCCGAGAAAAATAAACGGTAAATATGCCATGATGTCCAGGATCGACGGTTGGAACAATTACCTCATGTATTCCGATAAGTTAACCGTGTGGGACAATCCGGTCAAATTGCAATCGCCTAAATTCGCCTGGGAATTTATCCAGATCGGCAATTGCGGCTCGCCGATAGAAACCGAGCATGGCTGGTTGGTTAT
>Ga0247805_1000286_pt1 | contig 28388 bp, 26 predicted proteins | sample UWRJL044104R1_FD_180930 | JGI IMG/M metagenome (GOLD analysis project Ga0247805, IMG submission 180930) | Plant litter microbial communities from Arlington Agricultural Research Station in Wisconsin, United States - UWRJ-L044-104R-1 | ecosystem: Environmental > Terrestrial > Plant litter >... | reverse complement strand
TGGATGTCGCTTGCCCGCTCTTGCGCGATCCGCCGAAGTCCGGCGAACAGGGCATCCCCGAGCACCGTTCCAACGACGACCGTCTGCACCATCTCGGCGCGACCCGATGCGGTCTCGACGACGGAGAGGTCGGCCTCTGCAACGATCTCGGCGGCCCTGAGGTACTCGGGAAGAACCGTGACGAGGCTCGTCTCGCCGAGCTTCTCGTACGCCGAGAGCACGCGCGCGGCGGTCGCGCGGCCGGGGTTGTCGGCAGTGACCTCCCATCCCAGCGTGTCGAGCGCCTCGTTCACTGCACGGGCACCGAACGCAAGGTCGTCGGCGTCGGCGGAGGGCACCACTCCCGGTAGCGCGTGCTGTGCGACCCCGAAGGCCCAGTCGAGGGGCATCCCCGTGTCGTCGATCGCCGCGAGAACCTTCCTGGCCGAGGCGACGGTGAGCCCACCGACGTCAAGCAGCGCGCGGACAAGTTTCAAGCGAGCGACATGCTCCTCGCCGTAGCTGGCCTGGTTCGGGCTTGTGCGCTCCCCCGCGGCGAGTAGCTCCTCGCGTAGGTAAAACTTGATCGTTGCGATGGCGACGCCGCTGCGTTCGCTCAGTCCCGACATCTTCATGATGGATAGCGTAGCTATCCATAGTGTAACTGTCTATAGTTCGGCGAAACTCACATGCATGAGCGGACTGCCCTCCACCCAATCCTCAACCGGCTCCACCGGCTGCGACAGGTATCCGCGGTGCAGCGGCTGGTTGAGGTCATCGACGATCGCGCTGAAGATGCGGCGCCGTTCGTCGGGATCGAGCACGGGCTCGGCCGTCGCCGCGAGGTCAGCGCGCACACCGTTCTTGAGATGGAAGGTGAAGTCCGGGTTGGCCGTCAGGTTGGCGTACCAGCCTCGCGTCGCGGGCTGGGACGACAGGTAGATCTCGCCGTCGACACGGTAGAACCAGATCTCGATGCGCCGGGCGAGTCCGGTTCGGGCACCCGTCGTCGAGATGTCCACTGTGCGAGCCGATGCCGACGACGCCGGGGTGATGGCAAGCGCGCGCTGGATTTGATCGTGCATCGAAGCTCCTCAGTGGAATAGTGCGGTCCGGCGAGCGGCGTCCGCTACGGCTTAAAGCAAAAAAGCCCGCCGGAGAGGCGAGCTTGCAGCGTGTAAAACACTTGCTGGGGTACCTGGACTCGAACCAAGAACAAAAGAATCAGAATCTTCCGTGTTGCCAATTACACCATACCCCACAGCGTCCGAGCTAAGCCCGGGCCGACTGTTTACTTTAGCGCACGTTCGGCGCAGAGTAAAAACGAGAGCCGTCACCCAACCCGGGGAGCGCTGAAACGCGGCAGCATCGCGAGTGTCGCGAGCGCCGTGATCGCGACAGACAGCAGCACCATCAGGCTCACCGACGCTCCACCGGCGGCACCGGCGATAAACCCCGCGAGCGTTGTTCCTGCAGCAGCCCCGACGTTGAACGCGGAGATGATCCAGGCGTTGGCTTCGGTGAGCGCCTCGGGCGCCGTCGTCTTCTGCACGTAGTCGAAGATCTGGGCGAGCGTGGGCGGCAGCATCACACCCGCGAGAACCGCGAGCACGATCCAGGCGATCTCGTGCAGCCCCATGATCGCGAGCGGCAGGTAGCTGGCCGCGAAGATCACACCGTAAAGCGAGAGCAGCCGGTGCGGCTCGCGCAACGAGGGGCGCATCGCCGAGACCGTGGCGCCGATGAGCGCTCCGACGGCGTTCGCGGAGAGCGCCCAGCCGGCGAACTCCGGAATAGCTCGCAGCTCACCAAACGCAGTGACGGCGATCGCGAGCATGCCGAGCGGAAACCCGATGCCGAACTGAAAGAGCACAACGCGCTGCAGCGTGCGACTGCGAATCGGCGAGATTCGCGGCGACGAAGTCGGGAGAGCGGGCGCTACCGACCGCGACAGCCTGTCGACGGCAAAGGCGAGCGTGCCGACCAGGCCGAGAGCGGCAGCAAAAAAGAGGTTGCCGGTCGCACCAAAGGCTGCGATGCCGACCACCGTGAGCAGCGGCCCAGCGATGTAGACGAGCTCCTGCGCCCCGGCATCGAGGCTGAACGCGGCCTTGAGCTTCGGCCCCTCTGGCACCATGCGCGGCCACAGCGACCGCAGCGCGGGCTCGAGCGGAGGAGTGAAGAGCCCGGCGACGAGAGCACCCGCGAGACCGAGCACCGGCAACTGCGCGCCACCGATCGCCATGGCGACGAAGCCCACAGAACCGGCGACGCCTGAGACGACCAGGATGAGCGTCTGCCCGAGACGGTCGATCAGACGCCCGAGAAAGGGTTGTCCGACCGCGCCCGAGAGCACATAGAGCGAGGTCATGATTCCTGCGAGCGCGAAGTCGCCGCCCTGCAGGCGCACGAGCTGCACGATCGCGAGCGCGGCCATCGCCGTTGGCAGGCGCCCGACGAGCGCAGTGATCAGCAGGTAGAGCGCGTGAGGGGTGGCGGCTACCTCACGAAGCGGACTGGGCGACGAGCTCACAGACGAGTACTCAGGCGCTCGAGGCGCGCGAGCGACGACTCCTTGCCGAGAAGCTCCATCGACTCGAAGAGCGGCGGGCTGATGCGGCGACCGGAGATGCCCGAGCGCAGCGGCCCAAACGCGTTACGCGGCTTGAGGCCGAGACCGTCGATGAGCGCCGCCCGAAGGCTCGCCTCGATGGCGTCGTGCGTCCACTCGTCGAGCGCTGTCAGTGCGGCGATGGATGTCGCGAGCACCTCGCTCGCGCCCTCACCGGGCAGCGCGTCGGCGTCAAATTCCAGCTCGTCGTCAGCGGTGAAGAGGAACGCGAGAAGCCCGGAAGCCTCACCGAGCAACTGCATACGCTCCTGCACCTGCGGCGCGATGCCGTTCAGCAAGTAGACGTGCTGCGCGTTCGACGCGTCGAAGCCCGAGCCGTCGAGGTAGGGGATGAGGCGCTCGGCGAAGTCCTCGACCGGCAGCAGTCGAATGTGGTCGCCGTTGAGCGACTCGGCCTTCTTGAGGTCGAAGCGTGCGGGGTTCGGGTTGACGTCGACGACGTCGAACGCGGCGATCATCTCGTCGAGCGAGAACACGTCGCGGTCGTGCGTGAGCGACCAGCCGAGCAGCGACAGGTAGTTGACGAGACCCTCGGGGATGAACCCGCGGTCGCGGTGGTGGAAGAGGCTCGACTCCGGGTCGCGCTTCGAGAGCTTTTTGTTGCCCTCGCCCATCACGTAGGGCAGGTGACCGAATCGCGGGATGAACTCCGTCACACCGATCTCGATGAGCGCCGTGTACAGAGCGATCTGGCGCGGGGTCGAAGACAGCAGGTCTTCTCCACGGAGCACGTGCGTAACACCCATCAACGCGTCATCCACCGGGTTTACAAATGTGTAGAGCGGCGCACCGTTGGGGCGCACAACCACGAAGTCGCTGAACGAACCCGCGGGGAACGTGATCTCTCCGCGCACAAGGTCATCGAAGCTGAGGTCGGTGTCGGGCACACGCAGGCGCAGGGCTGGCGAGCGCCCCTCGGCCTCGTACGCGGCAACCTGCTCGGGCGTGAGCGACCGCTCGAAGTTGTCGTAGCCCTGCTTCGGGTCGCGACCGTTGGCGACGTTGCGCGCCTCGATCTCTTCGCCCGTGGCAAAACTCTTATAGAGATGCCCGGATGCAACGAGCTTCTCGATCACGCCGAGATAAATGTCTGTGCGCTGCGACTGGCGGTACGGGCCGTGCGGGCCGCCCACGTCGACGCCCTCGTCCCAGTCGATCTTCAACCAGCGAAGCGCGTCAAGCAGCTGCTCGTAGCTCTCTTCGCTGTCGCGAGCCGCGTCGGTGTCTTCGATGCGGAACACCAGCTTGCCGCCGGTGTGACGCGCGTAGGCCCAGTTGAACAGGGCCGTTCGGATCAGGCCAACGTGAGGCGTTCCGGTGGGCGACGGGCAGAAGCGAACGCGCACATCGGCGCCGGTCGCGCTTGAGAATGGCACAGTGGAAAGAGTGGGAGTCGACATAACCTGTCGATTCTACCGGCGCTGCTGCATGACAGTAATTACGTCAGGCAGTAGTTACGTCAGGCAGTAGTTACGTCGGGCAGTACTCGCGCGCTGTCGCCAGCTCGATGCTCTCGTTCTCCACGGGTGTCGCAGCGACCCCCGCGCACTCGAGCGGCACAGCGACGAGATCGCCACCGGTCGTCGCCGTGATGCTGCCGGTCACGGGCGCCCGCTCGACGCACTCGAGGGTGAAGCCGAGCGTCGCTACCGGCGCCGTGATTGTTGTGACGTAGGCGCCGTCGACGGGGTCGGTGAGCTCGACGTAGGACGAGTCGTCAACCGCGATCGACTCGCCGAACTCATTGGCGATGCCCTTCGCGTCGCGCGCACTCGTGAGCAGCGCGTCACGCCACTCGTCTTCGGTGGCCGTCTCGAGCGCGGCGAGATCTTTGAGCACGCCCTTGCTGAACTTCGCCGCAAACGGCAGCTGGGTCGTCTCGATAGCAAGATCGTTCGCCCCGTTTGAGTAGGTGAGCACCTGCACGCCGACAACCTTCATCGGCTTCTCGACCGGAGAATCCCAGGAGATGATCGCCGTCTGCGGCAGGCACTGCGTTGTGTCGATCGGCTCGGGGGTCGTCACGCCGGGGATACAGGCGGTGAGCGCGAAGGCGGTGCACGCGCTGAGAGCGAGGGCGATCGTTCTGCGCAACATCATGCGTCAACCCTAGGTGCGGCCGCCGTCACGCTGGCTGGGAGCGCGCGCCCAGCATGCGCACACTGAGGCTCGCGACAACAACGGCGAGCACAAGTACTCCCCCGGCAATTGACAGGCCCGGGTAGCCCGACACCGCGAGCACGGGCCCGGCGAGAGCCCCGCCCGTCGCCCCAGCGAGACTCATCACGAGGTCGTTGCGCCCCTGATTGCGCGTGCGCACTGCAAGCGGCGTGGACTCCGTCACCAGCGCCGACCCCGCAATTGTCGCGGCGCTCCAGCCGAGACCGACAAGCGCGAGGCCGACTGTCACCCAGAAGTGGTCGTCTGACCCGAGCGCCGTCGCGAGGAGCCCGAGTGCGAGCAACCCCTGCCCAATCAGAATCGTTTGGATGCGACCGAGCCGATCGGCGAGTACACCAAACACCGGCGACAGAGCGAACATACCCGCGACGTGCAGGCTGATCGTGATGCCGACGAGCGTGAGTGAGGCTCCATGCTCGGTGAGGTGCACGGGCGTCATCGCCATGATCGCGACCATCGTCGCGTGACTCGCCGAAACCGCGATCACCGCGAAGACGAAGAACCGGCGAGGCAGCGCGGAGTCAACACGCTTTCGCCCGGCCGCGGCGTCTGCCGTTGCATCCACCTCGCGGAGTTGGTTGGCGAAGACCAGCGGATCGGGCCGCAGGAAAATCAGATAGACGACGACCGCGGCGACCTGGGTCGCGAGCGTGAGCACAAACGGGCCGGAGAGGTGCGGGAGTCCGACGGCGACCCCGAGGGTCTCCCCCGACTCGAGCAGGTTCGGGCCGATGACGGCGCCGATGGTCGTCGACCAGACAACTATTGACAGGTCGCGGGCGCGGTGCGTGGGCAGAGCGAGGTCGGTCGCGGCGAAGCGCGCCTGCAGATTCGCGGCGTTGCCCATACCGATGAGGGCGATGCCGACGAACAGCAACGGGAGCGCGTGCAACCCAGCGGCCACAACGGTGATGATCGCGCCGAACGCGGCAAGGGTCGCGCCGGTGCTGAGCGAGGTGCGACGGCCTGAGCGCTGGGCAATGCGCGCGAGCGGGATCGCCGCGATCGCTGCCCCGAGGGTGCTCATGGTCGAAGCCATGCCGGAGAGCGCCGGGGTGCCCGACAGCTCGGCGAAGAGCAGCGAGCCCATCGACACCGTCGCGCCGAAACCGAGTCCGCCGAGAATCTGGCCCGCGACGAGCGCGCTTACGGTGCGGCGCTGGACGCGCGCCCGCTCATCGACGGCTGGGCTAGACCCGGTCACGTGCGGGGTTGCTCAGGGTTCCGATGCCCTCGATGGTGATGTCGACGACCTGGCCGTCGGTGAAGCCGCCGAGGCCCGCGGGCGTTCCGGTCATGATGATGTCGCCGGGCAGGAGGGTCCAGACATCGGAGACGAACTCGATGATCTCCGGGATCTTGTGGATCATGTCGCTCGTGTTGCCGTGCCGGCGCGGCTCGCCGTCGACGAAGGTGGTGATCTCGAGGTTCTGCGCGTCGAGGTCGGTCTCGATCCACGGGCCGATCGGGGCGAAGGTGTCGTACCCCTTGGCACGCGCCCACTGGCCGTCAGTGACCATCAGGTCGCGGGCCGAGACGTCGTTGCCGATCGTGTAGCCGAAGATGACGTCGGCGTAATCCTCGGCACGCACGCGCTTCGCGACGCTGCCGATGACGATAACGAGTTCGCCCTCGTGCACGATCTTGCCAACACCGGTCGGCAGCTGGATCGCGTCGCCGGGGCCGACAACAGCGGTATTCGGCTTGAGGAAGATCAGCGGCGTCTTGGGGCCTGCGTCGCCCATGTCGTGCGCGTGCTCACCGTAGTTGAGGCCGACGCAGACGACCTTCGAGCGCGGGATGACCGGCGCCAGAAGCTTCGCGTCTGCGAGTGCGACGCGCTCATCGGTTGTGTCGAACCCGGAGAACATCGGGTCGCCCTTGAGCACAACAAGCTCTTCGCCGTCGAGGATTCCGAAGCGGGGGTCGCCGCCAGCGTTGGTAAAGCGCGCGATCTTCATGCTCTCAACCCTAACTGTGTCGCTGGCCGCTGATCGAGCCCGTTCAAACTCGGTTGCGCGCTACCGCGTCCCACGCGCGCTAGTTCGCCGTAGCGCGCATGGTACGCAGTAGCGCGCAACCGGAGATCTCGACAAGCTCGGTCAGCGAGTGGGCGGCTACGCGTCGAGCCGCATCATCCAGCCGTGTGTGTCGGGCAGGCGGCCGTACTGGATGTCGGTGAGCTCCTGGCGCAGCGACATCGTGAGCTCGCCGGCCGGGGCCGAAGCGTCGCCGATCTCGAAGTCCGCGCCCTTGAGCACACCGATCGGGGTGATAACAGCGGCGGTTCCGCACGCGAACACCTCGGTGATGTCGCCGGAGGCAACACCGTCACGCCACTCGTCGATAGTCACGCGGCGCTCTTCGACCTTGTGGCCGCGAGCACGAGCGAGCTCAAGCACCGAGTCGCGCGTGATGCCCTCGAGGATCGTGTCGGACTCCGGGGTGACGAGCGTGCCGTCCTTGTAGACGAGAACGATGTTCATGCCACCGAGCTCTTCGATGTACTTGCCCTCAGCGGAGTCGAGGAAGAGCACCTGGGCGCAACCGTTGGCCGCGGCCTCCTGCTGGGCGAGCAGCGACGAGGCGTAGTTGCCGCCGGTCTTTGCGGCTCCCGTTCCGCCCTTGCCCGCGCGGGCGTAGTCGGTCGAGAGCCAGATCGACACCGGGGCGACGCCACCCGTGAAGTAGGCACCAGCGGGGCTGGCGATGACGTAGTAGTTGACCTTCTTCGCAGCGCGCACACCGAGGAACGCCTCTTTCGCGAACATAAAGGGACGCAGGTAGAGGCTCGTCTCGGGCGTTGACGGAACCCAGTTCACGTCAACGGCGATGAGCTGCTTGAGCGAGTCGATGAAGTACTCGGTCGGCAGCTCGGGCAGAGCCAGGCGCTTGGCCGAGCGCTGCATACGTGCGGCGTTGGCCTCCGGGCGGAACGACCAGACCGAACCGTCGGCGTGACGGTAGGCCTTGAGTCCCTCGAAGATTTCCTGGGCGTAGTGCAGAACCGCTGCGGCCGGGTCGAGCGAGATCGGGCCGTACGGCTGCACACGCGGGCGGTGCCAGCCTCCGTGCTCCGACCAGCAGATGTCGACCATGTGGTCGGTGAAGAAGCGGCCGAACCCGGGGTCGGCGAGAACTGCTTCGCGCTCTTCCGGGGTCTTCGCGTTCTCGTTGACTGTGACGTTGAACGTGAGGTCGCGCTGGGCCATCTGAAGGAGATTCGTCATAATCGGCTTTCTGTAAGACGTATGTCTATTGTGCGCCAAGGCGGGCGACGATTGCATCGCCGATGGCCGAGGTGCTGCGGGCTGAACCCTCACGGGCGGCAAGATCGGCAGACACCGCTGCCGTGACGCGAGCCGCGGCATCCACGAGTCCTAAATGCTCGAGGAGAAGCGCGACAGACAGCACAGCCGCGGTGGGGTCGGCCAATTGCTTTCCTGCGATGTCGGGCGCTGATCCGTGAACCGGCTCGAACATGCTGGGGAAGGCTCCGTCGGGGTTGATGTTGCCCGAGGCTGCCAGTCCGATTCCGCCGCTGATTGCGGCAGCAAGATCGGTGATGATGTCGCCAAAAAGGTTGTCCGTGACGATGGTGTCAAATCTACTCGGATTTGTGACCATAAAGATCGTCGCGGCATCGATGTGCAGGTAGTCGACCGCGATGTCGGGGTATTCGGTCGCGACAGCGTCGACCGTGCGCTGCCAGAGTCCGCCGGCGTGGGTGAGCACGTTTGTCTTGTGCACGAGCGTGACCTTCTTCGCAGCACGCTTCGACGCGATGTCGAAGCCGTGACGCACGAGGCGCTCGACTCCGAAAGCCGTGTTCACCGAAACCTCGTTCGCGACCTCAGCGGGAGTTCCGATTCGGATGGCGCCACCGTTGCCGACGTACGGCCCCTCGGTGCCTTCCCGAACCACAACAAAATCGACGACGCCGGGGTTGCGCAGCGGTGACTCGACCGACGGGAAGATCACCGTCGGCCGCACGTTGGCGTAATGGTCGAGCGCGAAGCGCAGCTTGAGCAGGAGTCCGCGCTCGATAATGCCGCCGCGCAGGCGCTCGTCGCGCGGGTCTCCCCCAACGGCGCCGAGCAGGATCGCGTCGTGCTGCTTGAGCGCGTCGAGGTCAGCGTCGGAGAGGATCTCACCCGTGGCGAGGTAGTGCCCCGCACCGAAGGGATACGTGGTTGTTTCGAACGCGACATCCACCGGAGTGGCTGCGTTGAGCACCTTGACGGCCTCGGAGATGACCTCCGGACCGATTCCGTCACCGGGGATTACTGCGAGAGAGAAGACCTTGGGCATTGCTCCAGATTAGTGGTCGCGGCCCTTTCCCCTTGTCTGGGTGTTTTCTGGGAGCCGACTGCAAAGCTCCCCGTTTGGGGGTCAGGAGTGCCACTGTGTTCGTTATGAGTATTGGAAGCGGAATTGCCCTGTTCGTCGTCGGAGCGATCCTGACGTTCGCTATCAACTTCGACACAGGCGGAATCAACCTCGACCTCATCGGCTACATCCTTATGGGTGCGGGCTTTGTGGTCTTCATCATCGGCCTCGTTCTTGCCCTGCGTAAGCGCCAGTCTGTGACAACCGTTCGTTCGGGTGTCGACTCCGCGAGCGGCGAGCGCATCGATCAGCGTTCGACCTCCAGCACCGACGGCCCCATCGTCTAACAACTTCACACACTTGCGGGGAGTTCGGGCAGATACTCCTCGCACCACAGAAGGCCAGGTCTTATGACCTGGCCTTCTGTCGTTCTCGGGTTTTTCGAGGCCACATCGAGGCCCTCTCGCTACCCTTGAGCCATGGACAGCTTCCGCATCGTCGATCCGACCTCGCCAGAGGCCGTCGCGATTTTGCGCGAGTACTACGTCGATGTCATAACGAGCTTCCATCACCGCCCGGCGCTGCCCGAGGAGGTGACGAGGGTCATGCTCGACGAACCGAGCAACGACCTCACCGCAACCGGCGGTATTTTTCTGCTCGCCGATTCGGGGCTTGGATGCGGCGGCCTCAGGTTCGTGCAGCCAGGTGTCGCCGAACTCACGCGCATCTTCGTTGCGCCGTCGGGGCGCAGGCGCAGGCTCGGCCAACGCATCGTGGAGCGGTTGGAAACCGAGGCTCGCAACCGCGGCGTACACACTCTGCGACTCGACACGCGTGCCGATCTGCTCGAGGCTCTCGCGCTCTACGAGAAGCTCGGGTACGTCGACGTCGAGCCGTTCAGCAGCGCGAGGTATGCCGAGCGGTGGTTGGCGAAGCAGTTGTAGCGCTGTCGCTGGTTGAGTAGCGAGCGCCAGCGAGCGTATCGAAACCCGGTTTCGATACGGCCCTGGCGGGCCTACTCAACCACCGAGCCGGCGAGAACTTCTACTCCGTGATATCGATCTCGCGCAGCAGGTCAGCGTCAATCGCGAGGCGCACCTTCTCGAGCAGTCCCTCGGGAGCCGGCGAGTCGATTGTCAGCACGCTGAGTGCCTGGCCGCCGGCGTTCTGGCGAGCGATCTGCATTCCGGCGATGTTGATCGACGCGTCGCCGAACTCCTTGCCGTAGACCGCGACGATGCCGGGGCGGTCGGTGTAGATCATCACGATGAGGTGCTTCGCGACGGGAACCTCAACGTCGTAGCCGTTGATCTCAACGATCTTCTCGATCTGCTTGGTGCCCGTGAGGGTTCCCGAGACGGAGATCTGCGAGCCGTCGCTGAGCGCGCCGGAGATCGACAGCAGGTTGCGGTACTCCTCGCTCTCGGCCTCCTTGATGAGGCGAACGCTGACGCCGCGCTGCTCGGCGAGGAGCGGCGCATTCACATAGGAAACCGACTCGCTCACCGTGTTGGTGAAAAGACCCTTGAGGGCCGCGAGCTTGAGAACACTGACATCCAATTCGGCAATTTCGCCGCGTACGACGACGTCGACGCTTGTAACCGGGCTGTCTGCGAGGCCTGCGAAGACCTGGCCGAGCTTCTCCATCAGCGGGATTCCGGGGCGCACGAGCGGGTCGATGACACCACCGGCGACGTTAACGGCGTCGGGAACGAGCTCACCGTCGAGTGCGAGGCGAACCGACTTCGCGACGGCGACCCCGGCCTTCTCCTGCGCCTCGTCGGTCGAGGCGCCGAGGTGCGGCGTGAGCACAACGTTGTCGAGGGTGAGCAGTGGCGAGTTCGTGGGCGGCTCGCTCACAAAGACGTCGAGGCCGGCGCCGGCGATGCGGCCCGACTTGAGGGCGGCGTAGAGCGCGTCTTCGTCGATGAGTCCGCCGCGGGCGACGTTGACGATGAACGCCGTCGACTTCATCAGCGCGAACTGTTCGGACGAGATCATGCCCGTTGTCTCGGGCGTCTTCGGCATGTGGATCGAGATGAAGTCCGACTGCGCGAGAAGCTCGTCGAGAGTCAGGAGCGTGACGCCGAGCTGCTGGGCGCGGGCGCTCGTGATGTAGGGGTCGTACGCGACGACGTTTACACCGAAGGCCTGCAGGCGCGCGGTGATGAGTGCGCCGATGCGGCCGAGGCCGATGATGCCGACGGTCTTTTCGTAGAGCTCGACACCCGTGTACTTGGAGCGCTTCCAGGTGCCAGCCGCAAGGCTTGCGTGCGCTGCCGGAATGTGGCGCGCGAGGCTCAGGATGTGCCCGACCGTCAGCTCGGCGGCCGAGATGATGTTCGACGTCGGAGCGTTGACAACCATCACGCCGGCCGTTGTTGCGGCCTTGATGTCGACGTTGTCGAGCCCAACACCGGCGCGTGCGACGACCTTGAGGTTCTTGGAGACGGCGATGGCCTCCTCGTCGACCTGCGTCGCAGACCGGATCAGGATCGCGCTCGCCTCGGGCAAAGCCGCGAGGAGTGCAACGCGGTCTGTGCCGTCGATAGAGCGCACATCAAAGTCGGGCCCGAGGGCTTCGACGGTGGCGGGTGAGAGTTCTTCTGCGATGAGCACGATCGGCTTGGCCACGAATCGAGGTCCTTCTGTGTGTTGCAGCGGGGGTGTGCGTCGCTTCGCGCGACCCTGCGAGTTTAGTCCAGTGTTGCTTGGGAGGTCGCCGCGTTACGTTTCGAGGCTCATCAGCGGGTTGGATGTCGCGGGGGCGGGGTTGCGCGGCGGTCGGGTTGCGCGGCGGAATCTCCGCGTTAGCCCTCCCCTGCCTCCACCTCATCGCGAACGCCCTGGCGCCTCCACCTCGTCACGGACGCCCTCGGGGCGCGGTGTCTCCCTCGGCCGGCGCACAATTTCTGCATCACGTCCACCCTCCCCCTGACTGCCTGTTTGCTCTGGCCGCCCGTTCGTCCATTCCTCCCCTGACCGGCTTTTCCTTCCCTCTCCACAGGTGCCTCGCCCGGTGTCCCGAATGTCGGTGGGAGGGTGTTATCTAGACGCATGAACACCCCCATCCCGGCAACTCCGGCAGCACACAACGAGGCACTCGGTGCCCTCGTTGATGACGCTGCCGCGGCCGCGCGGGACGAAGCCGCAGCGTGCGCACGCAAGGCTCGTTCTCTTGCTGCCGCGCATGTGTTGAGCCTCACCGATCCAAGCGTGTCGGCGTCGGATGGACCGCACGGCTGGAGTTCCCAAGAGATCGCGCGCCGTAGTTTGCGGTCGGAGGTCGCGTGCGCATTGAAGATCCCGGAGCGCACCGCAGAAACGTTGATCGCCGACAGTGTGCGGCTTGTCACCGCACTTCCCGCCACTCTCGAGTCCCTGTCTTCGGGTCGGATCAGTTGGCGGCACGCGCAACTACTCGTCGAACACACCTACACACTCCCCGACAGTGCGCTCCCTGAGTTCGAAACCCTGGTGCTCCCCTTCGCGGAAACCCACACCGCCACCCGGTTCAACCAGAAAGCCCGCATCGTGCGGGAACGAATGCACCCCGAGTCGATCGAACTGCGGCACACGACCGCCAACGCCGACCGGTACGTGGCTCTGGAACCGGCGAAAGACGGCATGGCATTCCTGACCGCTTTCCTGCCTGCGGCGACGGCACATGCGGTGTTCGATCGCCTCGACCGGGCCGCGATCCGCGCGCACCATGACGGTGACCCCCGCACCCTCGCCCAACTGCGCGCTGACACGTTCGCCGGTGTGCTCCTCGGGGTCGGCGCGGTGCCCGCGCACCCTCGCAGCGGGCGCACGAACAAAGGCTCCGGTCGTGGAACCGGCCGCAAGTCTGGCGCTGGCACCGGCCACGGCTCCAACGTCTACCCCATCCACGACCCCATGGGCGTGCTCGTCAGCATCACCGGTGCGGACATCCTCGATTCGACCCTCCCGGCGCCGACGCTGGAGGAGATCCTCGCGACCATCCGCCCGCAGGTGCAGATCACCGTCCCGGTGCTCAGCCTCCTGGGCCGGGACGACACCCCGGCAACCCTCGACGGGTACGGACCGATCGACCAGGAGACCGCCCGCGCCCTCACCTCCCGGGCACCATCGTTGACCCGGTTGCTCACCGATCCGGAAACCGGGGCGGTGCGTTCCGTGGGACGAAAACGGTACCGAATCCCGAAAGAGTTACGCAGGTGGCTGCAAACCAGGGACGGAACGTGCCGCTTCCCCGGTTGCGGCAAAAAAGCCGGCCGCTGCCACATCGACCACACCCAGGAATGGCATAACGGCGGCACCACCGCACACGACAATTTGGCTCACCTGTGTGAAGAACACCACCGACTCAAAACCCTGAGCGGCTGGACGGTCGAACAGATCGGCGACGGTGCGCTCCGTTGGACCTCACCCCTCGGCAAGCGCTACCTCACCCACCCCACCGAAACCATGGGCAGCCGACTCTCAATGGGATCGACAAGACCGGAGGATGTGGCCTAGATAGGGACCGTCAAAAGTTGTTGGGCGAGGAGCTCCAGCCCGAAGATCAGCACGGTCAGCAACATAACCGCTCCAATCCCGATAAACGCGAATCGGCGAGAGTACTTTTGCAAGCGTGTCGGTTCGAGAGTGACAGCGAGCTGCGACACGTCGATGCTGTACCCGTCGACGCCCCGCACTATCGCCTTGCCCGAAGCGAAGCTCGGGTCCAGAGCCCACAGCCGTGGCAATTCGAGCTGCGCCGCATCGACGAGCCACGCCATTTGCCTGCGACCAAGCGCCACCATGCGATCGGCGAAGGCAAGAAGACCCAACAATGGCAGCCCTGCGACCACTGCGACAAAAACCACTGGATCCTGCGCGGTGGGCTCGAAATTGGTAGCCACCAAGTAAAAGGCTGGAGTGAAAACAGCGAGCACGAGCCCCACAAACCAGAGGATGGCGGTGGAAAACGCTGCCACCGCCGTTCCGGGCATCTCACGGAATTGGGCGAGGGCATCCTGCGCATTGGGACGCATCATGCCCTCGATCTGCTGCGCGGAATCCACCTCCGCTGGAAGGAGCCAGGACGCCGGAACACCTGCAAGCTCCTCCCGAGGCGACGACACCGGCACGAGCAACCCCATGAGCCGCTCGGCCGCGGCCGCTGAACGGCGAAGGAACGCCGCCCGCAGCCACCAGCCGGCAGCCAGCACTGCGGCAACGACCAGCCAAAAGACCGGGTACCACACGGCGACCCACGCGCCGCCGGCCGCGAGCCCCGAGACGAGAAGCGCCCACGGCACAACGCGCCAGTCGGAGAGCTCGCGCGTCGCCTGCAGTTCCAGTGCGCGTCGCTCCGGCACAGTAGCCACTTGGCCGCGAACAGAAGTCATGCTCACAAGCTAGCAGTGCAGAATAGCCCAATGAACGTGCTGCAGCTGGTCCTCGTTATTGCTATCGCGGCGGCATTTATCGGCATGGGTGTCGCCCATTTCTTCCCCGGACCGGGTCGCACCATGGCCGCAATGATCCCGCCGAGACTGAAGCGCGACGGCTGGCCAAGCGCCAAGTGGCTCGTGCGCTTCACGGGAGTGTGTGAAATCGCCGGCGGCATCGGGTTGCTGGTTCCGCAACTGAGGCTCGCGGCATCCATCGCGCTTATCGTTTTTCTGATCGCCGTGTTTCCAGCTAATGCCTATGCGGCGAAAAACCCCGAGAGGTTTGGCAGCGCCGCGATCCCGTTCTGGCCGAGGCTCGCGTGTCAGGTTGTGCTGATCGCGCTCATCGTGTTTGTGAACGTGCCGCTATAGCAAGATCAGGTACGGAATATCGAGGCTCACGACCGACACGATCGTCAGACCGATAGCGAAGAAGACAGCCTTGACGAACACGTTGCGCCTGCGGCCGAGCAGCAGCGCGCCGAAGTACGCGAGCACCGGAACCGCAAGGTTGACGATAAGCAGTGCCCACGGCTTGTCGATGAGCTTTGTGCCGGTGAAGAGCTGCTCGGGAAACGCCAGCAGATCGCTCAGCGCCACCCACAGGTAGTACGCGAAAACGAGGCCGAAGAGCACGGCGACGGTGATGCTGATCCAACCGAAACGACCCTTGCGGGCCGCGCGGTTGTCGTCGGCTATCGCGTCGTCGAGAGGAGAATCCGAAGAATCACGTGAGTCGCTCACACGCCACCTCCCAGGATGAACGGCAGCGGCACAAAGATCAGCAGACCGAGAATCAGCCAGAGCAGCCGGGTGCCGGGCTTGCGTGTGCGGGTCAGCACAAAGACCGTCGCAAACCAGAGGGCCGGGCCGGCGATCGCCAGAAATTGCCCGAGCTGAAACATAATTTGCACGAGGATGTCGCCACTGCTGCTCGTCGTGCGGAAGGCCGCGAGTACCCAGCCGACCGTGTAGAGCAGGTAGACGCCCGCGATGATGCCGAACGTGACAAGCAGCGCCGAACTCGTCGCCGGGGCGACAACGCTCTCGTCGGCAACCGTGGCGGGGCGCTTCTTGGCTACGGGCTCGACGGGGTCGTCGCCGTCACCGTCCCAGCGGAGGCCCTCCTCGTCCGGAGCGGATGCCACTAGCGAGCGAGCCGCAACTGGATGACCTCAACAACGTGAGGGAAGAGTGGATGCGACGGCTCAAGCCCCGTGATGGTGGCAGCCAGCTCGTCCGCCGGTGCACCACTCGCGAGGAGTGCCTGCAGCTCGACGCTCTCGGCGTCATCCGGCACGTCGAAGCGAAGCGCCGCGCCCATGGCGTTGAGCAGGTCCCACGCGGGAAGGCCGAGTTCGGCGAGCTGCGCAGCGGGGCTGATGAAACGCTCGTTACGCGACAGCTTGCGCAGCGGGTTGCGTCCGACACGTTCGCAAGTATCGGGAAGGTGCGGGTTCGAGATGCGCACAAGCGTCTTCTCGATGTACTTCTGCTGCTCTTCCGGGCTGAAGCCGTGCTTGGCGACAAGCAGCGCCTTTGTCTCTTCGAGAACCTCACGCACCTCAGCCTGCAGCTCGGGAGTGGCAAGTGCCTCGCGGATCGACACCCACCCGCGGTCGATGCCGTGGTACGCGGCTGCGGCGTGCGCCGTGTTGACGGTGAAGAGTTTGCGCTCAATGAAGGGCTCGAGGTCGTCGACCCAGGTCACCCCATAGATGTCCGGCGTCGAGCCGTTGAACGGTGTGCGGTCGACGACCCACTCGAAGAACGACTCGATCGTGACATCCAAGCCGCCGTGCTGCTCTGGAACGATGCGGTCGATCGCGCAATTGGCAAAAATCGCATTGGACGCGTCGTTGTGCTTGCGCACCTCGGCCGCGAGGATGTCGGTTCCGTTTATCGCGTTCTCGCAGGCGATGATCACGAGCGGCGCCTTGTCCGCAGCCCTGGCAGCGAGCCCGGCAGCGATCACGGGTGCGATGAACTGCAGGATGCGCGCGCCGACGGCGGTTGTCACAACATCCGCGGCGGCGATCTCAGCGATGACGTCGGCCTCGTGCGACTTGGAGTTGATGGCGCGATAGTTGTCGACGACGTGTGTCTTCGCGTTCTCGCCGACCTCGATGACCTCGTAGCTCGACTGCCCCTGCAGCGCCCCGATGAGCTCTTCGCTCACATCGGCGAAGACCACCTCGTATCCACTCGCGTGAAGAAACTGTGCGACAAAGCCGCGACCGATGTTGCCGGCACCGAAGTGCACTGCCGTCTTAACCATTCTTGAATTCTATGCGTCGGATGTCGCGGCTCAGGCTCCCCATCAGGAAAGTGAGAGGCCGAATCTCGACCAGGTTCCGCTCGCCTCGTGTTCGGGGTTGTCGCCGGCGGGCGGCACAACAGTGATGCCACGAGTGGCGACCCGCTTGTTGTACTGGAAGGTGACGTTCGCGGTGAACTCGTCGTCGGCTCCCGTGTACCGACCCTGCACGCCCGCCGCAACGAGGTTCCACGGACGAACGTTCGAGCGCGACCCGGCGAGACCCGTGTCTGGCACAAACTGCGGGTAGTCGTAATCGAAGCTGGCCGTCGCATCCAGTCGCACAGAGAAGGTGTCGACGGCGACGCTCGAACTCGCGAGGTCGATCTGCAGCAGGCGCTGGAAGCCCGTCGCCCGCTCCCCCGTGTGCGTGCGGAACTCCTGGTAGTCGGCGAGCAACTCGACGACGTTGTGACCCTCGATGCCGCCGGCGTTCTCGGTGCGAATCTGCCCGACACCGTGAAAGTGCCCGGAGAGAACGATTCCCACGTTGCGGTTGGGGGCGATGACGCGATCCCAGAGCTGCTGCCCCTTCGACAGCCAGCGCGAGTTGACCGAGCGGTGCGCGTCTTCGATCTCGGTCTTCGGTGTGACGTGCTCGTGCGTCGAAATGATGACGTTGTATTCGGGGTGGGTCGTGACAACTTTCGACGCCCAGGCGATCTCACGCTCATCGTAGGCATAGGGCAGCGACAACATCAGGAACTTCGCGCCGCCCTGCACAAAGGTCGAGAAGTTTGCGCTGTTGTCGTCGTCCGCAATGGATCCGCCGTAGCTCGGCGCATCCGCATACCGCGCGGGGCCGAAGTATTCGTTGAACAGGTCGTTGCCCGCAGCACCGCGCTTATTGTCGTGATTGCCGGGCAGCACGCTATTGGGCACACCCGCGTCATCCAAAATCTCCTGAATTTTCGAAGCGCGCGCGAACTCGATGCGCGCCCGATCATCGGTCTGCGCCGGGTCGACCCAGTTCTGCACGAGGTCCCCGGTGTGCGTCGCAAAGGCGATCTTGCGCGGCTCGGCGTTGTCGGCGATCCAGCTCACGAGTTCCGCGTAGACCTCGGGGTAGCTCTCTGCGAGGTATTGCGTGTCGGTGATGTGTGAGATCGCGAGGTCGTAATCGTTTGGATGCTGCAGCGCGCCGTCTTCGTCGGTGGCGAGGGTGGCTTCCGTGCGTGGTCCGTCTTGCGCGAGGATCGTCACGCGGTCACGCTGGATGTCGCCGCTCTCGAGCTTGCCCTCGAGCGCGATGGGCTTGCCCGCTTCGGCGCTGCCCACGTCGAGCAGGCGCCAGCCCGTGCCGCTCCAGACGGATAGCTGCACCTCGTTGCGACCGGTCGAAGCGCCGCTCCACTGCAGTGTCGAGCCGGCATCAAGAGTTGCGCCGTCGAGCACAAAGCGCTGGTACGGGTAGTCCCAGCCGCTTGTTGTTGAGGCGCGGAAGGTGCGGGTCTCGTCCGAACCGACGAGCGTCGTGAGGGGCGCCGCGCTCACACCGGACCAGGCCTGGAGCACCCGAACGGCGTCGCCTGCGGGAGCGACTGCCGTTGCATCCACCGCCCGCTTATCGATTGTCACGGAACCGGCGACTCGCTGCGTCGGGTCGACCCACGCGATCTCGTCAATCTCGCCGGGTGTTGCCTCCGCGGTGACGAAGTCGTCGGCGTCGACGCCCGTAAACCGTGTGCGCTGGAAGGTCTGAGAGAGGAGCCGGTCGGGCTGGTAGGTCGTGAGGGCCGCACCTTTTGTGCACGGGCTGGCGATGACGTTCGGCGAGTCCATCTCATTCGCGGCGTAGATGCCGAGGCTGTCGACGCGGATGCCGCGGGCGTCGGCGAGCCAGACGCCGGCGCCGAGCATGTTGAGCGCGTGCGCGTACGTGGCATCAGCTTTTCCGAGTAGCGAAGCGCTCGCGATGGGAGTGCCGGAGCGCGCAGCGAGCCAGGTTGCGCCCGGCTGCAGTGTTGTCTTCGCGGGCACTTCGACCTGCACCTCGCGGCTGCGGATGCCGTTGGCCTCGCAGCGACGAAGTGTCCACCCGCCGATGTTCACGGACTCGTCGCCGTAGTTCGCGATCTCGATGTAGTTGCGCTGTTCGACTCCCCCGGGCAACTGCGCGAGCGACGGGTCGGTCGCGACCTCGCTGATCGCGACCCCGCGCTCGCGGTAGGCGAAGTCACCGTTTGCGACGCTGTGCGCGAGGGTGCGGTTGGCGGTTCCGGGGGTGTGCGGCGCGAGGATCCAGCCGCCATCCGTGCGCTGATACGACTCGGCGGCGACGTAGTCAACAAGCGCCTCGAGCTTGACGTCGCCCTGGCAGGCGCTGTCTTCGTACGAGGAGACGGCGACCTTGTCGACCAGCACGTTGTCAGCCGTGCGCAACAGAACACCGCTCTGCACGTCGTCGAACTCGCCGCCGTAAATCGTGTCGGCTCTGCCGGTGAACCCCTCGGCCGCGAGCACCCAGCGCTCTCCCGGGGCAATAACGCTTCCGGTCGGCACACTCGTCGCGAGGTCGTCGCTGTTGAGTCGACCGGTCGAGTCGCAGCGGTAGAGCTGCCAACCGCTGATGTCCACGGCGGCGGCCCCCGTGTTGCGCAGCTCGACGAACTCGTCGTCGGTCGACGCCGGTCCCGATGCCGCGAACTCGTCAATGACAACGCCGGTGCCCGCGGGAGGTGCGGCCGCGGCCACATTTTGCGCGGCGGGCGTCGCCGGCGCCACAACAAAGTCGCTGGCCTTCGCCGACACTCGCTGCCAGCTCTCGTCAAAAGCGTAGGCGAGGTTGTTCGTGAGGTTATCGCCGACCGAACACTCGCTCTCGGTGGGCCAGGGCTCGTTCGGGTAGACGGCAACCGAGTCGGCGCGGGAGCCGTTCGGGGCCGCGAGCAACAAGCCAAACCCGAGCGGCGATAGCGGCTGCGTGATGTGCGCGTCGCCCGCCATGCCCACCTTGCTGACCGTGAAGATCTCGCCCGGCTCGAGCACAACGCCCGTGAGGTCGCCCTCGGTGCGCCCGATGTTGCTGCGCAGTCCCTGCTCGCTGCAGCGGTAGACGCTCCAACCGGTGAGGTCGACGGCGCTGCGTCCCCAGTTGCGCAACTCGAAGAAGGAGTTCGACTCCGACCGACTATCGCCGTTTGCCACCTCGTTGAAGAGGATCGTGCCGCTCGACGAGGCCGCAGAACTCGCGTGCGCCGGGGTCACCCCGACTCCAACCAGTACAAAAACAAACAGGATGGCAATCCAGGTTCGCATCACACCTCAAGGCTCGACCGCCCCGGTGTCGGCCCGGTGTCTGCGCAATGCCCGGGCGGTGAACGGTCGGCGCGAGCATGACACCCGAACTGGGCGTTTGCAGGCTAAAAACGATTCAGCACAATGTTCGTATGACGACCGACGTGCGTGACCTCACCGCGACAGAGAACCGCGTCGACTACGAGCCCGCCGCCGCCGGCTCGCGACTGCGCAGCTGGGCCGTCGCCGGTATCGCATCCGTCGGCATCTGGGCTGTCATCCTGTGGGCGGTCAGCGAGCTCTTCTAGCTGGCTCTTCTAGCCCGCGCTTCTAGCGCGCCACCTGCTGAATCCAATCAGCAGGGCAGCGACGGCCACCACAAATCCTGTGATGACGCCGATGTAGAGCAGCACGGTGCCCCAACCGCCCGCCGGGTCGAGGAACGGGTACGGGTACCAGCCGTCGAGGCTTCCGCGAATGAGGGTGAAGGCCAGCCACGCGATTGGGTAGCTGACGACGATGCCGAGGGCGCGCCATCCAATCGCCGGACGCCCCGGAGCCAACAGCCAATCCAGCGCGATGTAGATCGGAAACCAGACGTGCATGATCTCGCCGGGCCACTGGGGTCCGACGTAGCCCTCGGGCGGAAGTCCGCGCAGCAGCACGTTGTACACAACGGCGGTCATAATCGCGTACGACGTGACGGCGACCCGCACGCTCGTGTACGCAACGGAGTCGAATGGATGTCGCAGCGCAAGCACCCCGCCGATCGCAACGACGACGATCGCGATCATCGTCGACTCGATCGTGAACAGCGTGTAATACGTGGACGGCTCGAGGTCGTTGTTCGCGATCTTGTCCACGATTTGGTAGATGAGCGCGACGAGCAGAGTTGCGGCGACTGCGAGGCGCAGCGATCCGAGGAGTGGGCGGGTCTTCGTTGACATACCGGTCATTCGTAGACGGTACCGCTATCGATAGCCCCGGTGATCGAGCAAAGCGGTGGTCGAGCAAAGTCGAGACCAGATCGAGCGGAGCCGAGATTTCGGCAGGCTCAATCTGATCTCGACAAGCTCGATCACCTGTGCGCCCCAAACGTGGAAAAGTGCTCCAACCCGAGAGGTTTGGAGCACTTTTCGACGGTATGGGCGAGGCGCTACTTTGCTACGAACGCCAGGAGCGCCGCGTTGACCTCTTCGGTGTGCGTCCAGAGGAGGCCGTGCGGGGCGCCCTCGATCTCGACGTACTCGGCGTCGGGAACCGAGGCGTGGAAGACGCGTCCGGTGGAATCGATCGGCAGGATGCGGTCTTCGGTGCCCTGCAGAATCAACGTCGGGATTGCCGCTTCACGTACTGCCGCGACATCCGCCCGGAAATCTTCGATCCAGGTGGGAACGACCGCGTAGGCGGCGACGGGTGCGCTGCCGACCGCGACGCGCCAGCTGTTGTCGACGGCCTCCTGGCTGATGCGGCTGCCGAGGTTCTGGTCGAGGTTGTAGAAGTCCTTGTAGAACCCGGTGTACCAGGCGAATCGGTCGCCCTTTGCGGCCGTCGCGATGCCGTCGAAGACATCCTGCGGAACACCCGTGGGGTTGTCATCGGTGTGCAGAAGAAAGGGCTCGAGCGGCGCGAGGAACGCTGCCTTCGCGACGCGAGCTGTGCCGTACTTCGAGATGTAGCGGCCGACCTCGCCGGTGCCCATCGAGAAGCCGACGAGAATCGCGTCGGTGACGTCGAGTGTTGTGAGCACTGCATCGAGGTCTGCGGCGAAGGTGTCGTAGTCGTAGCCGACCTCGACCTTGCTCGATCCGCCGAAGCCGCGACGGTCATAGGTGATGACGCGGTAGCCAGCGGCGAGGAGTTCGCGCGTCTGGCGCTCCCACGAAGTTCCGTCGAGCGGGTAGCCGTGGATGAGCACAACTGCCTGGCCGGTGCCGTGATCTTCGTAGTAGAGCTCGATGTCCGTTGAGTTCTCTTGTCCGACTGTGATGAATGACATTGTGTGTCCTTTGCTGGTAGCCGGTCGGAGAACGTGCGTTCTCCGGCTCTGGTACTTATACTAGAGAACGATGGTTCTCAGCGCAAGGGGCCTCATCTGAAAGGCAGAAGAATGATGGATGACGCGACAGCACGTGAGCAAGTGATAGCCGCAGCCGACGCGCTTTTCTACGCCCGCGGCATCCAATCTGTTGGCATGGATGAGGTGCGCACCGCCGCCGGAATCTCGCTCAAACGTATGTACGCGCTGTTCCCCTCCAAGGACGCGATCATCGTCGAGGTGCTCAACGGACGCAAGGAGACTTGGAACGAGGGGCTCCGCGAGGCCGCGGCGCTCGTGGACTCTCCGCGTGACAAGCTCCTCGCGATCTACGACTTTCTCTCCCAGTGGTTCGCGCAAGACGACTTTCGCGGCTGCGCGTTTATCAACTCATTTGGTGAACTCGGCGCCCGATCCCCCGAGATCGCTGAAGCCGCGCGCTCACACAAGCTCGCGTTCCAGAAGTACATCGCGGCGCTCGTGAGCGACGCCGGCGCTCCCGCGTATCTTGCCCCGCAGCTCGCGCTCCTCGCCGAGGGAGCGCAGACTACCGCTGCCATCGCGGGCTCGGCCGAAGCGGCCACCCACGCTCGCGCCGCCTCCGCGACCCTCATCGACACGGCGCTGGCCACCGCCGCCTAGCTCTATCCCCCGGCGCGGGTCTCGGCCATACTGGCGGCATGAACGTGCTCCGCATAGCCGTCACACTCATTGGCGCCGTCGGCATTTGGCTCGGCAACGGGTTTCTCGCGACCGTTCTCTTTGGCGAGGGCTACAGCATGCCCGGTCACGTATTCCGCGCGATCTCGACGGCCATCCTTGTGGCCGCACTTCTCGCCCTGGTTCTGCGCCTTTGGCCGATCGACATCGGACTGCGCCCGAACCCCCGCCGCCTCCGGCTCGCCGGCATCGGGGCGATCGCCTACGCCGTGCCGTTCGCGATCGGCGCGGCGATTATTCTCACGCTCTCACTCGCGACGCTGTCGATCGACGCGGCGGCGCTCTGGCGCATGCTCGTGGTGCTGGCGCTCGTGCTGCTGTTCGAGGCCATCCCCGAAGAACTCATCTTTCGCGGCGTCATCTACGCGAGCCTGCGCAAGAGACTCGCACCGTGGGCCACGATCCTGATTCAGGCCGCGCTATTCACGGCGTTCGGCCTTGCCATCGGCGCGGCAACCGATCCGCTGCGTGTGGTTTTGTTCTTCACGATGTCGGTCGCGCTGGGAATCATCCGCGCCGCGACGGGCTCCGTGTACGCGACGATCGGCTTTCACGCGGCGTTCCAGCTCATCAGCCAGACCATCAACAGCCCGCAGTGGGATGTCGCGGTGCTCGCCGACCCCGAACTCTGGTTTCGCGACATCGCGTTTTACCTCGCGCCGCTCGTAGTTGCGCCGCTCGCGGTTGCTGTCGGAACTTTTCTGTGGACGCGCAACCGGGTGCGGGTGGGGGCTTAGCGAAAACAGCCGCCCTCACCGAAGTGGGGCGGCCGTCCATATTTCGATACGGCCCTGGCGGGCCTACTCAATCAGCGAGTTTCGTGAACTAGCGGGCGGCGCTGCCGTCTACGTAGTCAGCGTCCTGCTGCTTCCAGGAGAAGAGAGCGCGAAGCTCCTTACCCGTCGTCTCGATCTGGTGCTGGGCGCCCTTCTCGCGAAGCGCGAGGAACTCGGGTGCTCCGGCATCCTGGTCAGCGATGAAGCGCTCTGCGAAGGCACCCGACTGGATGTCTGCGAGAACGGCCTTCATGTTGTCCTTGACGTCGGGCGTGATGACGCGCGGGCCCGAGACGTAGTCGCCGTACTCTGCGGTGTCGGAAACGCTCCAACGCTGCTTGGCGATGCCACCCTCCCACATGAGGTCAACGATGAGCTTGAGCTCGTGAAGAACCTCGAAGTAGGCGATCTGCGGCTGGTAGCCAGCCTCGACGAGGGTCTCGAAGCCGTACTGAACGAGCTGCGAGGTTCCACCACAGAGAACTGCCTGCTCACCGAACAGGTCGGTCTCGGTCTCTTCGGTGAAGGTCGTCTTGATGACGCCAGCGCGGGTTCCACCGATTGCCTTGGCGTAGGACAGTGCGACGTCCCAGGCCTGGCCCGAGGCGTCCTGCTCGACGGCGATGATGTCCGGGATACCGCGGCCGGCGACGAACTCGCGGCGAACCGTGTGTCCGGGAGCCTTCGGGGCGATGAGGATAACGTCGACGCCCTCGGGAACGGTGATGTAACCGAAGCGGATGTTGAAGCCGTGTGCGAACGCGAGGGTCTTGCCCGCGGTCAGGTGCTCCTTGATGCTGTCGGCGAAGATGCCGCGCTGGTGCTGGTCGGGAGCGAGGATCATGATGAGGTCGGCCCAGGCGGCTGCGTCAGCAACGTTCTTGACCTCGAAGCCGTCTTCCTGCGCCTTGGGTGCTGACTTCGAGCCATCCTTCAGTGCAACAACAACCTCGACACCGGAGTCGCGGAGGTTCTGCGCGTGGGCGTGACCCTGCGAGCCGTATCCGACGATTGCTACCTTCTTGGCCTGAATGAGGGCGATGTCGGCGTCTTTGTCGTAGAAGAGTTCGGTCATTTCATTTCCTTTACTTTGCTTGCTGATTGAGTAGGCCCGCCAGGGCCGTATCGAAATCGTGTGTGGTTTTGGGTGCTGGTTTCGATACGGCCGCGAGCGGCCTACTCAACCAGCGAGTGCTGCTAGTTCTTGAAGACGCGTTCCGTGATGCTTTTGCCACCGCGGCCGATGGCGAGGAGACCCGACTGCGCGATCTCCTTGATGCCGTAGGGCTCGAGGATGCGCAGAAGCGCCTGGATCTTTCCGGAGTCACCCGTTGCCTCGATCACGAGAGCGTCGGTTGCGACATCCACGATATTTGCCCTGAAAAGGGAGACTGCCTCGAGCACCTGCGAACGCGTTGTGTTGTCGACGCGCACCTTGATGAGCATGTGCTCGCGGGTCACCGATTGCGTCGGGTCGAGCTCGACGATCTTGATGACATTGATGAGCTTGTTGAGCTGCTTCGTCACCTGCTCGAGCGGCAGCTCTTCGACGTCGACGACGACTGTGATGCGGCTGAGTCCGGGGATCTCAGACGCGCCGACGGCGAGCGATTCGATGTTGAAGCCGCGGCGCGCGAACAGGCCGGCGACGCGGGTCAGGAGACCGGGTTTGTCCTCAACGAGGAGCGAGAGAACGTGGCTCATTGTTTTACTCCTCTTCCCACTCGGGTGCGGCATCCCGTGCGTGCTGAACCGCCGAGTTGCTCACTCCCTGTGGAACCATCGGCCACACCATCGAATCTCGCGAGACGATGAAGTCGATGACGACCGGGCGGTCATTGGTGTCGAGAGCGAGCTGGATTGCCGCGTCGATCTCTTCGGGCTTTGTGACGCGAATGCCGAGCGCACCGTAGGCGTCAGCGAGCTTCACGAAGTCGGGAATCATCGCCGTTCCGTGACCCGTGTTGAGGTCGGTGAACGAGTGGCGTCCGTCGTAGAACAGGGTCTGCCACTGGCGAACCATGCCCAGCGAGGAGTTGTTGATGATCGCGACCTTTATCGGGATGTTGTTGATGACGCAGGTGGCGAGCTCCTGGTTTGTCATCTGGAAGCAGCCGTCGCCGTCGATCGCCCAGACAACGCGGTCGGGCTGCGCAACCTTCGCGCCCATCGCAGCGGGAACGCCGTAGCCCATCGTGCCGGCGCCGCCGGAGTTGAGCCACGAGTTGGGGCGCTCGTACTTGATGAACTGGGCTGCCCACATCTGGTGCTGGCCAACGCCCGCGGCGTACACGCCCTCGGGGCCGGTCATTTCACCGATGCGCTTGATAACGCCCTGCGGCGAGAGCAGTCCGTCGTCAGGCTCGGTGTAGCCGAGCGGGAACTGCTTCTTGAGTGCAGTCAGTCGCTCCCACCAGGCAGAAATATTTTGCTCGGATGTCGCGAGGTCAGCCCACGCGGCGGTGAGGTCGATGATGACATCCTTCGCATCGCCAACGATGGGAACATCGGCGGCGCGAATCTTGCCGATCTCCGCCGGATCGATGTCAACGTGAACGATCTTGGCGTTCGGAGCGAACTCGCTCGTTTTGCCCGTGACGCGGTCGTCGAAGCGCGCGCCGAGGGCGATGATGAGGTCGCTCTCCTGCAGGCCGAGAACCGCGGGAACCGTGCCGTGCATTCCCGGCATACCGAGGTGCTGCGGGTGCGAGTCGGGGAAGGCGCCGCGAGCCATCAGCGTCGTGACAACCGGCGCACCGGTCTTTTCGGCGAGTTCGAGCAGCTCTGCAGAGGCCTGCGAGCGGATGACACCGCCACCGACGTAGAGCACCGGGCGCTCCGCCTGCAGCAACAGTTCGGCTGCCGCGAGAATCTGCTTGCCGTGCGCCTTTGTAACGGGGCGGTAGCCGGGCAGGTCGAGCTTGGGCGGCCAGATGAACGGTGCCGAGTTCTGCTGCGCATCCTTTGTGATGTCGACAAGCACCGGACCGGGACGACCGGTTGAGGCGATGTGGTACGCGCTCGCGATGGCTGCGGGTACGTCCGCCGCGTTCTTCACAAGAATTGAGTGCTTGGTGATCGGCATCGTGATGCCGATGATGTCGACCTCCTGGAACGCGTCGGTTCCCATCAGCGTCGAGAACACCTGGCCGGTGATCGCGAGCAGCGGTACCGAGTCCATGTACGCATCCGCGATCGCCGTCACGAGGTTTGTCGCGCCTGGGCCGCTCGTCGCAATAGCAACGCCAACACGATTGGATGACGCGGCGTAGCCTTCTGCGGCGTGACCGGCACCCTGCTCGTGCCGCACCAGAATGTGGCGGATATCGGTGTCGGCCATGAGCTCGTCATAGAACGGGATGATTGCGCCACCGGGAAGACCGAACACGTCGGTGATTCCGAGGTTCTTGAGCGACCGCAGTACTGCGCCGGAACCCGTAAGGATCTCGGGCTCAGCGCTCCTGGGGGCTCGTGCCTTCGCCGTGGGCACGGGGATGGATTCCGTGGACATTGAGGTTCCTTTGAGAAATGGTGCGGGAGTTTGCGCGGAAGTTATCCGGTCACTGCGCCTTCAGCTGCGGAGCGCACGAGCTTCGAATACTTAGCGAGGACGCCACGCGTGTAGCGCGGGGGAAGGGGAGCCCAGCCGTTGCGGCGAGCTTCCAGCTCTGCTTCGTCGACAAGTAGGTCGAGAGAGCGAGCTGCGATATCGACCCTTATTAGATCACCATCGCGCACGAATGCGATTGGACCTGCGTCCACCGCTTCGGGAGCTATGTGGCCGATACACAGTCCGGTTGTGCCGCCTGAGAATCTGCCGTCCGTCAAGAGTAGTACATCTTTTCCGAGGCCCGCACCCTTGATGGCCGCGGTGATCGCGAGCATCTCGCGCATGCCCGGTCCGCCCTTCGGTCCCTCGTAGCGAATGACGACAACTTCGCCGGCTTTGATCGTGCCCTCGGTGAGTGCGTCGAGCGCTTCACGCTCGCGCTCGAAGACGTGGGCCGGTCCTTCGAAGACGTCGGCGTCGAAGCCGGCCGTCTTGACGACCGCGCCGTCGGGGGCGAAGGAGCCCTTGAGGATCGTGAGGCCGCCCGTAGCGTGGATCGGGTTGTCGAGGGTGCGCAGCACCTTGCCGTCGATGGCGTCGATCGGCTCGAGGTCGGCGAGGTTCTCGGCGAGCGTCTTGCCTGTGACGGTGAGCGCGTCGCCGTGCATCAGTCCCGCCTCGAGCAGAGCCTTCATCAGCACCGGGATGCCGCCCTGGCGATCGAGGTCGTTCATCACGTAGCGGCCGAAGGGCTTCATGTCGGCGAGGTGCGGAACGTTGTTGCCGATTCGGTTGAAGTCGTCGATGTCGAGCTCCACCTCCGCCTCGTGCGCGATGGCGAGCAGGTGGAGGACGACGTTTGTCGAGCCGCCGAGCGCCATGGCCACCGTGATGGCGTTTTCGAACGCCTTCTTGGTGAGGATGTCGCGGGTCGTGATCCCGAGACGCAGCATGTTGACGACGGCCTCGCCCGAGCGGTGCGCGTAGTAGTCGCGACGGCGGTCGGCAGATGCCGGGCTCGTGGAGCCGGGGAGGCTCATTCCGAGCGCCTCGGCGACGCTCGCCATGGTGTTGGCGGTGTACATTCCGCCGCAGGCTCCCTCACCGGGCGCGAAGGCACACTCGATGCGCTTGGCGTCGTCGAGGCTCATCTTGCCGGCCTTGACCGCGCCGACCGCCTCGAAAGAGTCGATGATCGTGATGTCC
>Ga0247805_1000285_pt1 | contig 28540 bp, 30 predicted proteins | sample UWRJL044104R1_FD_180930 | JGI IMG/M metagenome (GOLD analysis project Ga0247805, IMG submission 180930) | Plant litter microbial communities from Arlington Agricultural Research Station in Wisconsin, United States - UWRJ-L044-104R-1 | ecosystem: Environmental > Terrestrial > Plant litter >... | reverse complement strand
TGAAAACCTTAAATGATGCCATTGAAATGCGAAATACGCTGCTTAAAAACCTTGAAAAAGCGGCTATCTGCAAAGATATTCGTAAGCGTCGTAAACTATTGACCATTGTGGTAGCGGGAGGAGGACCAACTGGAGTAGAGGTTTCAGGAATGTTTGCCGAAATGCGTAAAAACATACTTTTGAAAGAATATCCTGAACTCGAAACATCAGCAAGTAATGTTTATCTAGTCGATGGAGGAGATGCATTGCTTGCGCCAATGAGCGAGGCTTCCCAAAAAGACACCTTAGAGGCATTGACAAAATTAGGTGTTATCGTAAAATTAAACAGCCGCGTTATTGATTATGTAGATGATACTGTACATTTTGAAAATGGAGAAACGATCAAAACAAAAAACCTAATTTGGGCCGCAGGTGTTACGGCTAAAATTTTTGAAGGAATTCCACAAGAAAGTTACGGCCGCGGAAGACGTTTGGCAACAGACCAGTACGGTAAAGTCAATGGCCTGATCAATATTTATGCTATCGGCGATACTGCAATTGCATCCGGTGACCAAAATTTCCCTGACGGACACCCGCAAGTGGCACAGGTTGCGATTCAACAAGGACTCAACCTTGCTAAAAACTTTAAAGCACTTATGCAAAATAAACCATTGAAACCATTTGCTTATAATGATAAAGGTTCAATGGCTATTATAGGAAAAAATAAGGCTGTAGTAGATTTACCTAATCCAAAATGGCATTTCAAAGGATTTTTTGCCTGGGTTATATGGCTGTTTATCCACCTTATATCTTTAATAACGTATCGAAACAGAATCAATACTTTTTATAATTGGATGGTAGCTTATTTTGCAAGGGATCAATCTCTCAGAATGATTATCAGACCTGATAAAAGATCATAATAAAAAAAGCCAGAATTATTAAAAATTCTGGCTTTTTATCATTTATAAAGTAATTAATGTGCAATTACAGTATTTTCATCTGCAGCTATTTCCACTTTTTGTTTGATAAAACGTTTTCCAATATTCAAAACAATGAAAGCAATTATAGTTGTCGATGCCATGATTACAACCATCGGTGTCACAGAATCAATTACAAAAATTCCAACTGCAAATGAAGCTAAAGCTCCTAATCCTAATTGAATGGCTCCCATCAAAGCTGAAGCACTTCCGGCATTTTTGGCAAAAGGGGCCATTGTGAGTCCGGCAGTATTGGGATTTGAAATTCCCAGACAACCCAAAAACAAGAATAGCATTATAATCGTTTCGTATAATCCTAATAAATTATTTAAGGAAAGTACAAGAAAAACAATACTGATTACAGATTGGGTAATTAATGCCGCAAAAATCATTTGTTCACTGGAAAATTTCTTTAACAAAAGAGAATTTAATTGACTTGAACCAATAAAACTAACCGACATAAAGGCAAATATCCATCCGTAAGTTTTAGCATCTACATCATAAATATCCATAAAAACTATTGGAGAAGCAGCCACATAAGTAAATAATCCTGAAAATGCTATTGATCCCGTAAAGGCATAAGTGAAGAATTGCGGTTCTTTAAGCACTTTTAAAAAGTTTGAAATAATCGGTTTTGGTTTGAGCGAAATTGAGGTATCAGGTTTATAACTATTGGGTAAACCTAATTGAGAGGCAATTAAAATGGCAATTCCCATACACATCAATATCAAAAAAACCATGTGCCATCCATAATCTTCTGTTACGTAACCTCCGATTGTCGGTGCCAGCATTGGCGAAAGCCCAAGAACAAGCATTAGTAATGAAAATACTTTTGGAATATCCTTTACAGGAAACAGATCACGCACCATAGCCACAGATGCCACTGTTGCAGCACAGCTTCCAATAGCCTGAATAAAACGTAACAATATAAAAGAATCAATATCGGTAACATAGACACATCCGAGAGAAGCAAGAATATATACCATCAACCCAATAAACAAAGGTTTTTTTCGGCCAAAACGATCCAATAACGGCCCATAAAGCAACTGCCCAGCAGAAATTCCAATAAAATAACTGGACAAACTCATAGAAACCTTAGCAACAGTAGTATTTAAATCTTTTGCAATTCCTGAAAAACCCGGCAAATACATATCAATAGAAAATGGACCTAATGCAGTGAGTGAACCTAATATAAGAATTAATTTAATGTATTTTTTCGTTGTCATTTTCTTAAAAATTTGCCTTTTATTTTTTGCAAAGATAAAGATTTCGTACCTTGTTAGGTATGAAAAGAACTTTTATTCAAAAGTTAATCATGTACAAATTAATATTTAACAATAAACATTTAATCTAAAAATTAAAATTATGAAAAAGTACATTTTACTCTCAGCGCTAGTATTTACCACAATGTCGTTTGCCCAGACAATTACATCAAAACTGGAAGACGTTAGTGCAGCCCAATACGAACTTCTTAAAAAGGTTAATGAATTTTATCCTGACATTACATTAAGCAAGCAAATCAATAATTTTTATGCTGACGGAAAAATAATCGATTCGCAACAGCAATTTGATTTAAGGAATTCTAAATTTTCAAGTTATAAACTAGGAATTGAACCGGATAATAAAAAATTATTATTTGAATATGAATCACCTGAAACCGGAAAAGTGTATGGTGATGTATCCGTTTTCAAAGGAAATGTTTTAAGAACTACTTTTTCAGATTCAAAAAATGAAATTGAAGTTTCTTTAAACGGAAAAGCAGTTTTTCAGAAGAAGTTGTAAAACTTTTGCAAAAGCACCAAATACTGGTGCTTTTATAATATATTTATTTGAACTATAATTTATATTATGTAAAATAGAAAATACAGTTATTCTTTCTTTGTTTGACTTATTCTTTATATATAAATAAATTAGGCAGCATTACTCTTCTGTAATACTGCCTAATTTTCTATTCAATGAAATTCAAATTATTTTACTGAAAACGCAATATTCCATTTCTCCCAACTCAATACTATTGAATTGCTGTTAATTGTATAAACAAGACTTTCTACGTTTGTATCAGTAGCTTTTTGTTTTACTGTAACACGTAATTGATCTTCCTTTTCATTATAATTATTAGTTCCTGAAAGTTTAGCAACTTTATTAAAGATCAAAACACTTTCTTTTTCACTTGGAATCACAAAAAAAGAATATTTACCTGCCGGTAATTTAGAACCTTCTATTGTGAGATCCTTGTCGGTTTCGATTGTTGTGGCCTCATTAGCACCAGCACGCCATATTTTATTAAAAGGAACCAGTTCTCCCCAAATTTTTCTTCCTTTTACAGACGGACTGCTGTAATTGATTGTAATATTGGCACCATTTATTTTTCCTGTTGAAACTGCTGCCGGACTGGCCTTTTTTTCCTGAGCATTAGCAACTGAAACAGTGCATATTGCAACAAATAACAATAAAATCTTTTTACTTAATTTCATAACTCTGAATATTTTAGTTTAAGATGTTGAAATTAAAATATCTAACCTTAAAATACTTTTATTCCGTATAATTTTAAGAAAAAATTAAGAAGTTTGAAAATTAAACGTTATACTATATAAATAGGTCAATTATGATTTATTATTTTATTATTTTTACATTCGATACTTTAAAAAAATATCAAAACAACTATGAATACTATAGCAGAGCATATTGCAGATTTTTTAAAAGAATACCCGCCATTTAACAATTTAAATTTTCAGGAATTATCTCATATTGCAACAAATATTCGCGTTCTAAATCTGGAAAAACACGCAATATTATTTCAAAATAATGATATTCTTCATGACAGTTTTTATGTTGTCGCATCCGGTACTATCAATTTAACAACGATAGCTGATGCTGAAGAAACGATAATCAACAAATGCCATGAAGGTGATATTTTTGGTCTGCGTCCGTTTTTTGCAAAAAACAATTATATGATGACGGCAAAGGCTCGTGAAGAGTCTATTGTTTACGCTATTCCTATTGGTGTTTTCAGACCTTTCGTTGCTAATAATTCAGATGTTTTAAATTTTCTTTTAGAGAGTTTTGCAACCAATTCACGACATACTAAAGATAGTGTTGGTGCCGGTGACAAATTGATTTCAGACACTTCCTATTATGTAGACCAACAGTCTGAAATGCAATATATTCAGTCTCTTAACTATAATAATTCACCATTAACAACCACAGCAGATCAAATTGTAAAGGATGTTGCCATTTTGATGACCAACTCAATGGTAGATAATATTGTGGTTTGTGAAAATAATAATCCTATTGGAATTTTGACAGATGCTGATTTATCTTCAAAAATAGCAACCGGAAAATATCCTATTACAGCTACTATTGATAAAATCATGTCCTCACCTGTTGTTACGGTTATTGAAAACGTATCACTGGCAGAAGCTCAGCTGCTTATGCTTAAAAACAATGTTACCCATTTATGCGTTACTAAAGACGGAACCAACAAATCTGTTGTGAAAGGAATTATTTCCGAACACGATTTAATTGTGGCACAAGCCAGTAACCCTGGTGTTTTAATCAAGGAAATTAAGAGATCACAGGTTCCAAAAGATTTGAAACATATTCGGGAACGCCTTTCTGATTTAATTCAGAATTCTATTCAAAAAAGCATTCCTATTTCACATATCAGCAACATTGCCAATGAGATAAATCTTGCTCTTATAAAGCGATCTGTCGAACTATCAATATTGGATTTAGGCTCCCCTCCTGCCAGGTTTGCCTGGTTAAGCATTGGAAGCCAGGGCAGAAAGGAACAGCTTCTGCTTACGGATCAGGACAGCATATTGATTTTTGAAGATGTCTCTCCTGAAAAATACAGGGACGTTAAAGATTATTTTTTAAGATTGGCCAAAAGAACCACATCATTACTCGAAAAAATTGGATATGATTATTGTCCAAACGGTCACATGGCAAGTAATATGTTGTGGTGTAAATCATTGACAGACTGGACAAAACAATACAACAGCTGGATGAATACTCCAGGTGAAAACAGCAATGACTTAAGCAGTATCTTTTTTGATTATGAAATTGTTTTTGGAGAACCGAAAATAGAGGAAGCCATAGAAAACGTAATTTTTAAAAATGCCATCAATAATCCGTTATTTTTTGATTTTTTAGGAAATGACGCTTTAAGAAGAAATTCTCCTCTAAGCTTTTTCAAAAAATTCAATGTAGAGGAAGAAGGTATTTATAAATCTAAATTTGATATTAAAACTAAAGCGCTGATGCCTCTAATTGACGGAGCAAGATTACTAATATTAAGTTTGAATATAAAAGGAATCCAAAATACATATTTAAGATTTAAGCAATTGGCTATCTCCGATTCTAAAAATGCAGATATATATTTAAGCTGTGCAGAGGCTTTTCTTACTTTGTCAAAATTCAGAACACTGGAAGGATTGAAAAACGATGATTCCGGTCAGTACATCAACTTAAAAGAATTATCTAAAAACGACAAAGAAAAATTGAAAAATGCACTGGCTCCTATGCGGGATCTGGAGGAATTGATAAAGAGTAAATTTCAACTTACACAATTTTCATAATATGTTGGACTGGCTAAAAAATATTAACAAAGAGTATCCGGATTTCTGGAAAAACTATCTAAATAAATTTGAAACAAAACCAAATAGATTTGTAGTGCTTTCGACAGAAACATCAGGTCTGAACCCTGATAAAGATGTCATTTTATCACTTGGTTCGTTTGCCATAGTTGACAATAGTATTATTATTCAGGATAGCTTTGAAGCGGTTCTCCTGCAATATAAATATCTTCAGGATAATGGCTTGTCAAGTGAATTCATCATCGAAAGCAAACTGATTAAACTGGAAGAAGCTGATGCATTAGAATCATTGATTGATTATATTGGAAACGCAGTTTTGGTTGGCCATCACATTAATTTTGATATCGAAATGATAAATGCCGGACTTGAAAGACTGGATTGTGGAAGGTTAAAAAATGAAGCATTGGACATTGATGTCATGTACCGAAAATTACACGATATAAATGACAAGCAATTTTCATTGGATGATTTGTGTGAAATTTATAAGATTCCCAAAAGCGATCGACATTCCTCATCTGAGGATGCCTATAAAATTGGCTTATTGTTTTTAAAATTAAAATCAAAATTAGGAATTAATTAGATCAGACCCCTACTCTTTTCCGATTTGACGATGATTTGTAATAAATAAATAAAAAATTTATCATTAGCAAAAACCTGACAATCATACAGATAATTTTTAATCTGTTTTTTATTTGATTTTTATGGTATTTTTATTTTGTAGATGTCACATTTATCCCTATATTTGCACCCGCATTAAGGCCTCGTGGCGCAACTGAATAGCGCACTTGATTACGGCTCAAGAGGTTACTGGTTTGAATCCAGTCGAGGTCACTAAATAAAAAAACGCTTAGGCGAGATACTTCCAGTAAAATGGTTAAGTATCTCGCCTTTCGCTATTTACGGCTAATCCTAAACCCTCGTACGTATGTTAAGTATTCAGAAAAAAATTCCACAGTTCCCAATAAACTTCCCAATGAATTTTAGTGGGAAGCTTACAGCGAAAATAGTAATGAAAAAAGATTACGTTCGCGCAGATGGCACTTGTGCTTTGTATTTGCAGATTTTCTTAAACAAGGAAAAGAAAAAGATTGCTTGTAACATTTCTGTGAAGCCTGTGGAATTCGATTGTATCAAACAGCGTATAACTTCTAAGAATCCGTATTACAAGGATTATAATTTACTTATTGAGAAAATGCTGGCTGACATCAATAAAGTTGAAGTCACCTATCGCCTATCGCAGATTCCTTTGACAATGGCTTCACTTTTAAATGAATTTGATAATCCAACCTCTCGAATTGATTTTTTGAAGTTCTGGGAGCAGGAAATGATTAATCAAAAAGAAAAGCTGCACCCGAATACTTACAGACAACAAATGTCAATCATGAATAAAGTAAAAGGATACCAGGATACAATTTACTTCTATGAAATAACAGAAGATTTCTTCGATAAAATGAAAGCTCATTTTAAAAAGAAGAAAAACGCTGATTCAACTATTGGATCCCTGATTAAATCATTTAAGAAGTACCTGCATATAGCCAATAAAAAAGGAATCGTTACCCAATTGGACTATTCCGATATTAAAAACAAATCGTTTTTAGGCAATAGGTCCTTTTTAGATACTAAGGAACTGCAAAAAATGCATAATTATTTCAATTCTGAGTTTGTCAATGCGACACATAAAGCAATCTTAGCCAGATTTCTTTTTTCATGCTTTACAGGATTACGTATTTCCGATATTCAAAAAATTACTACTGATAATATTATAGGTGATATCCTTGTTTTTTCGAGCGTTAAATCTGAAAAACTTCAAAGGATTCAATTAAACAGAAGTGCTTTACTTTTTATTGAAAAACAAACATTGTTTCCTGGCAATTTTACACCGGAATATATCAACCGTGAATTGAAATTTATAGCAAAGATTTGCGGTATCACAAAGAATGTAAGCTTTCACGTTGCCAGACATACATTTGCTACTAACTTTTTAATTTGTGGCGGACGTGTCGAAGTTTTGCAAAAGCTTTTAGGCCATAGCAAAATTACCGACACAATGGTGTATGTAAAAATTGTGGAAAGCGTGACAGATGAACAGATACACAATATGGACGACATTCTAATTTTTAAGCCTCTTAAATAAAGAGGCTTTTTTATTTTAAAAATTAATACTTCGCAAATCAAATTTGATAATAAAATTATCCTGCTGGGTTTCTTTACATTCAGTGGATGCAATCATATATTCCTGATTATCTACAAATATTCTTTTCTCCTGAATAATTTTGTTTTTCTCAGTTTCGGTAAAAGGTCCATTTAACTCAACCGGAGAACTATTTAAAAGAAATTTCAAAAATATTTTCCAAAAAACATTATAGATTCCTTTACTTCCATTCATAGCGAGCGTTTGCCCAAGAAAATCAGCCGATATATAAGGTTTTTTTGAAGGATCATAAATCATTATTCCGGTACCGGATTTAGAATCTAAAGCTTCTGAGAGGTTTGCGGTGTATGTAGTTGGTACGTTCTTGAATTTTGACCGTAATGTTTCTAAAAAGTTTGAAGTCTGACTTCCGAATTCTGCATTTCCTTCTGTGGTTATCCAAATTGCGGAATCTTCATCATTATCGAACTTTAATAAAAAAGCATTATATGGCGTTTGTTCATACGATGTCATTTCAAGGGATTTATTGACTACATAAGTAGAGGAATTTTCAATTGTGTCTTCATTGAAATCTATCGTAATTTTTTTTGCAAAATCATCAATATTAATTTCCAGATTAAACAGGTTCTGGAGTTCGTTCAGGTAAGTTCCAAATGTCCAATCCGGTAAATATCTTCCAAGTTCAATTGTTGGGTGCATTTGATTATAAATCTGAGCATAGTTTGAAGAAAGAAAAATGGAATGTACAGGTAAATCCTCAAAAGCACAATAATATTCCATCACAATCATTGATCCCACTTGCTCAGATGAAATGTCTATTCTTACCGTTCCTTTATAATTTTTTTCAGGATCTCCTGTCCAATGAACATACAGGTCTTTTACTTCATCTGTCTCTAAATATATACGAAATGAATTAAAAGCAACCCTTCCATCGCTATCAGGTGCTTTTTCAAAATAAGGCTCAAAAATATTATACTCGAAAATATACGAACCAGCAAAAGCTGCAGCATATTTTTTTATACCATGATAGTAAAGAATTTCAATCACATTATGTTCATCATCATAAACAGGCACACTAAAAAGCATTGGTAAAATTTCTTCTGTAGTATCCTTAATAACATTTGTTTCCGTCAAATTATTTTTATTGCTATAAAGTAGCAGTCTTTTAATAAATTCGTTATTTATAAAATTTCCGGAAAGTGTAAACCCTAAACTTTGCAGTGCATAAAATGCCGGAGATAATATAAAAATCTGTGGTGATGGCACATTTCGGTTATATACATTACAAACATCACCAACAATGGTGAAATAATTTTCTACCAATTCATTTTCATCATATAAATTGACGTGATCACGATATGCCTTCCAAGGATCATCAGCTTCGAGGTCAACTCCAAATTTATTTAGCCATTTCATAGTTGGGAACTGCCATTTTACTTCTGGAAAATTATGATCCAGAAATGGAACCGGGTAATTTTTCCAATGTTGCGAACCTTCTAACGGTACAGGCGATTTTTCAGAATATGGAATTGGGTTTAATTCATCCGGAATAACAGAAACTACCGGCATGAATTCAGCAATTTTTTTATTCATGATTGATAAAATTACCGATGAATATTTTAAATCACATTTTCTGAACCCGTTTATATAGGATAGTATTTTTAGTTCACCATAATATTTTTTGCCGCCCTCGAAAACAATTACTTCAATTACCTTATTTTTCTTTATAGATGCAATATCCCGTGTGCCTAATGCTTTACGAGTATTGTCATTTTCTATAATCAAAAATGGATAGTTGGAAGCCGAAACCTTAAAATCACGTGATAATGCGTTATTTTCGGTTTTTATAGATAATGTTTCTTTTACAAAATCAATCTCAGTATCGTTAGCAATTATTTTTAATAAACTCATTCTTCTTCAGTTTTCATCAAATACAAAAGAACGGTGTAAGGCTGCATATTTTTACCTATTCCACTTTCACCTGCTCGGCTAGTTTTTCCAGTTCCAGATTTTGTTCCAGAACCGTCAGCCACTTTTATTCCAGTTGTATCAATATTGTGCAAATCAATATCATGATCATGATCCACAAGAACAGCATCTTTAGAACCGCCAGTTGCGCCAATTTCCGGGTAACTATCACCGTAACCAACAGGAACCCTTCCTCCCATTGGAGGCGTATCATGTAAACCATTACAAATTCGCCACCCTATAAATTTACCTGTACCTAATCCAGTTGAATCAAATAAAGTTGCTATTTCTTCTTCAGTACAGTAAACCATTACTATAAAGCCTGGCATAAAAATACTTTTGATTACCTGTGTAAAAATATTTCTTATTTCGAGTGCTGTATTTTTATCACCAGTACCAATAGCGGCTATAAGCGTTTCAAATCCTTCGTAATTCATATCGTTTGTGTTATGTTAACCAATCGTTTGGCAAAAAGTCATTATCATCCCAGTCAGCACCTGCTTCCGTTTCGAAATAATTTTCGACTTTGCCGTTTTTGACGAATGAAAAATTCAGATCCTGAGCGTATAAATGCTTTTTATCCCGGTATTCCAGTGATTTTGTGGTTTTGGTCTGTATTTTTCTCCATTGATTGTTGACCATGAATAAGATTTCGTGTGAAGTGGCCACCTGATTCACAATTGCACGTTCGTCCTGAAGCAATGAACCAGTGTTAATAGTATAGGTTGCTTCTTCGATTACTTCGAAAACGACATTGGTACCGTCTTTTTGTTTGTAATCATCAATTTTGAAAGAATCCTGTATTTCAAGTTCACCATCAAAATAGGCAGGTAAATAATAACCAAAATTATTTTTGAAATAGATTTCCTTGACATTATAATCTGGAAACCTGATCAGGCGATAATGTTTTGTAATGGATTTAAGACCACATTTTATATTTAATTCAAAATACAGCGTGTCTTTTACCAGTGTTAAAGGTGACAGATTAAAAGCGTACAGAAATACTTTTTTATCTGTAAAAGCTTCAACCGAAACTGTGTTTATAATTGTTCCGAAATTATCTTTTAATTCAACCGTAACCGTTTCATCGATTGCTTTGGCGTAAAAAGGAATCATTATTTTACCGGAATCCGGTATTCTTAGAACCGGAGGTGTCAACCCTAAAAACTGAAGTTTGGTACTATCATCAAACAATTCCGGATTAACATTGTACATAAAATAAAAGTCCGGCAAAGTAACCGTGGCAACAATTGTATCAGTTGAAAGTGATTTTTCCTGAACAACAATGGTGATTTTCTTTTTGAGGTGCGTTTGTTCTGTGATTCCATTTTCAGTAAAAATGGTTTGAATGGTTTCAAAGTAGGCGTTGTATAATTTCACTAAATCCTTACTGGCGGTGTAGCTGTCTTTTCTGGACCATCCCTGTTCATCAAACAGCACATCATCTACATAAATTAAAGCCCGGAAATAGTAGCCGTTGCCGTTTGTAGATTGCAAAACCACAACTGTATTATTTGCATCGAGCAAAACACGATTTAATGCAGGAGCCTTAATAATTGATATCATAAGTTGATTATTATTCTACGAATTTATTGGAGTTGGATCGTGAATAATAGGACATAAAAAAACCTCTCAGGATTGAGAGGTTTTGAATTAAGATATCACCATTTGGTGGAAGTTTGAATTATTAATTTTTAAATAAATCTTCTTTACCACTTTTTTTAGCAAAATAATCATTTGCTTTGGTTAAATCTATTTTAGAAACCAAAGCATCAAACTCATTATCTAAAGCAAATACAATTACAAACCCGTCACTTTTAATAAATTTATTGCTGGAAGATTCTAAACCATCGCTTTCGATAATCATTAATGGTATATTATTTATGATTTTAAATTTAGCCGTTAATTGAGTGCTAAAGTCAAAATTCCATTTTCCATAATTAAAAGCTGACGTAACAGAAATTCTTTTATCTTCTACAGCTTTATCTAACTCAGTAACTTTATTGTCAACTGCGGTCTTTTTCCACTTGATATATATATCTTTTAAACTCAACACCATAGTTTTAAATTCATCAATACTTTTTGAATCTAAAACAAGCATTGCTGTTTTACTTGATTTATCCATCGAATTTACATCAATATAAAACTGAATGCTTTTGTCATTTTTCTCAGCAATTAAAATAGGAAAATCTTTTTTGAAATATGAACTATTATAAGAGTCAAATTTTTCCTGTGAATAAGTCAATATAGAAGAAAACAACAGGATCAGCAAAATAATTTTTTTCATGATTTTTATTTTTAAAGTTATAGTATCAAACCTACAAAATATTATTCATTAACCGTTGCATTTTGTTCAGACGCTACACGTTCACTATTCAAATCTTCAACCGCTTTTGCCTGATCATAGCCAAAAATAAGATTTGGAGTAATTGGATTATCTAACCTATAAAGCAATGCACGCAGTAATCCTTTCATTTCTGCATCATTTTCGTTCATAACTAATTCAGGAATCATATTTGAAGATGATGCACCACCTTCAGCGAATTTCCTTGAAGATTTACCTGTTCTTTCTGCTTCAAGCCATGCAATTGTATTTGCATAACGAGGGCTTTGAGTCATGGCTTTTGGTATCACATATTCATTATCATGAACATCACCTACAATTTTACCGTATTGATCATAACCAATTGCATTATCACCTGTGAAACCACCATCATAGAACTTTGGTTTTTTAGGTGCTTTTGCTTTTGTTATCTGTTTTACCTGAGCAGCGACTGAAACTACAGTTGCAGCGATTTGAACAGCTTTTACAGCTGCATCCAAAATAGGATTTCCCATTGAAGGTGCAGATAATATAGAAGTGATTGCTAATGCTCCGTTTATCCCTGCCTGTGTAATTGCTAATTCTTTAGATTGTCCAAATAATTCACCTAATGCACCTGCTAATTGTCCGAAAGCATTTAAACTTGCATTAACTTTATTTATTTCTCTTTGTCTGTCAATTTCAGCCTGTTGCTTTTCAGCAGCATCTTTAAATCTAATATATTCACTTTCGGTTATTTTTTTGTCATCCAGAAGCTTTTTATATCCTGCTAATTGTGACTGATAATCTTGTTGTTGTTTTATTTTACCGGCTTCGAAAGAATTATCCGCTTCCATCAAAGCCAATTCATTATCCGCTTGTAATTGTTCAGCAGCTAAAACTTTTTGCTCAGCTTCATATTCCTTTTTTAAGGCATCTGTAGTTTGCTGAAACTCTAACTGTAAATTTTGTCGTTGCGTTTCATATTCTAAATCAATTGTGTATTTTACAATTGCCAATTCCTCAGCTGATTTTGCATCGGCTTCCGCTTTTTCAACTTGTGCCAAACGCTCATTAGCCATTGCTGTAAGCTGTTTATCAAGTATTCTTTCTAAACGGCTTGTTTCTTCAGCAATAATTTGTGGTGTTAATTGCTTAGTTGAATCTAATTTGCTTCGCTCATTGGCAATAAAAAAGTTCAATTCGGCTTTGGCCAGATCTGCTTTAGCTTTTGCCAAAGCGAGCATTCTGTCTAATTCTAACTTTGCAGCCTTTTCTTCTTCAGCACGTTTTTTGTCACGCGCTTTTTGGGCTGCATCTAATTCCTTTTGTCTGGCTGCATCACGTAAAGCCTTTTGTTTGTCTAAAGCTTCTTTTAAAAGTCGCTGTTCTTCAGCTAATTCTTCAGCGGTTTTTTTAGGTTTGGTGGTCGTTTCCTCGGTAGTTTTGGTTTTTACAACAACATCTTTTGATTTTAAAGCTTCTAATTTTTTTTGTAATTGATCAACATCAACACCCAACGCTTTTAGAATTGGTGAAGTTTTGGAAACGATTGCCTGAAGTCCTGAAATTAGTGTATCTCTTAAAAAATTGAAACTCTTACCAATACTATCAATAAGGAATGAAATTCCTTTTATTCCTAATTTTACACCTTCAAAGAATGGTTTAATCACTATTACCAGTAATCGCCAGGCATTAGCAAACACAAATCCCACTAAATCAATTAATGGTCCCATGTCTTTTTTTACATCACTGATGTAGGTCAAAATATCAGCGAAAGCAGATGTAGCCTGTGCCTTTATTGCATCCCACATTCCGCCAAACCCTTCTATTTCGAAAAGTTCTGCCTGTGCTTTGTTTAGTTTTTCGTTTGCGACACGCAAATCATCAGATGCTTTTGCAGCTGCGGTCATTTCGGTTTTAACCGTTCCGCCAACAGCCTGTAATATCTTTAATGCACCACCGGCATCTTCACCCGCTCCTTTAAAAATATCAGCCGTAAGTTGTGCCTGTTGTTGTTGGGATAATTGTGTTTTTGCTGATTCTTTTGCTATTTCCTGTAAAGCTTCTTTGGTGGTAATTGTACCCGAAGCCACTTTTGCCAATAACTGGTCTGAAAAAGCACCACCGAAGGCATTTTCTAAAGCATCACGAGTTGCTTTAGTTTGTTCTTTCAGGGATAAATCGGCTTCTTTTAGCGCATCTGGCAGTTTGTCTGCATAAATACCTAAGCTGGAACCGCTATTAATAATATCAATAAATTCCTGTGCTGAATATCCTGCTTTTGCAAAAAACTCATCATATTCGCCAATGCTATCTAAGAATTCTTTGTTTTGCGCGCCACCTTCTGCCAGACCTTTTGCAATAATTTCGTTTGCTTCGAGCATTGAAATTCCGTAAGATTGTGCCAGCGAATTTGCCTTTTCGGTAATTTCGTCAAACTCTTTTTCGTAGGTTTCGGCCGTTGCCATAATTGCCGAACGTACTTTTGTAAGTTCTTCGGCAGCTACACCAAACGATCGTAATGATTTGTTTGAAATTTCTAATTCTTTATTGAAATCGAATAACGCTTTTGTACCAACGACAATCCCTCCCAAAGCGACAACTGCCATACCCAAAGGAGTAGCAATAAAAGCTAAAGAAGTTTTAATAAGATTAGTAAGTTCTGACCTTAAACCCATTAAACCCTCACGCGCACTTACAAAATCCCCTGACAATAAACCATCTCTTAACTTTTTAAAACTTCCGGCTGATTCATCCATTGCCCCGGACGTTTCCCGGATTTCAGTTCTAAAAGCAGTTTGCCTTTCTGTCAATTGCTGAAGTTCACCGCCTAATCTGGCCATGTCTTCATTATAAGTGGCTGAATTTCGATTCAGGTTATTCATTTCGCCCCTCGTTTGAGTGATAGCACGTGAAATACCTGCAAACGAATTTATTACTTGTTTATCATTTATGTAAATTGATAATTCTCTGGGGATTTCTCTTCTGGCCATTATCGGTTAAATTGAGTTAAGGCAATTACTTGTTCCATTCGTAATTCTGAAATATCATCAGCAAGATTTTCCAGAATATTAGATGAATCAATTGCTTTTGAAAAGACATCGGTTGCTTTTAATCTTTGGTTTACCCCGTTTGATTTTTTGCCCTCAAAACCGTAATTCTGTTTAAAAATATAATGAGGTGCAGTAATAGTAATACGTTGTAATCTGCCGTTTTTAAAACGACTTCCGGCACCTCCGACACGGACAGCCTGCCCTGTCTTAACATCAGAAGTTTTTGAAATTTGTTCGCGAACCGCTGAACGAAGTTTCTTTACAGCAATTGCCGAAATTTGCTTTTCTTTATTTAATACATCAATTGTACCTGCCATAGCCTTATTTTTTAGCTAAATTATCGGTACTGAATGCGTTATAATAGGACATAAAAAAACCTCCCAGGATTGAGAGGTTTTTAGGTTTGTATCTTACGAGTTTATATAATATTGTAAGGATCTATTTTATCATGGTTGAAATTTACCTGAACCGAATCTTTGTTTTGCAGATTCTTATCATTATTAATTTTCTCATGAAACTGATCATTTACTTTTTGTACAGGTAGTGAAACGCAATTTACAGTATCTGAACAATTGGGCATCAGGGAATGATTTTCTGAAAGTTGATTGATAACGGCTGTTACTAATACAAAATCTAAAACTTCTAAACCAACAATTGTTGATTTAACAACACTTTCGTTTTGAAAAGTTGTCTTTGTATGTTTTACAAAGGATAATGGCGTTGCCATTGTTGGGAGTGCGAAAGCAATCAGTAAGATTGCGAGAAATAAATTTTTCATAATTTTTATTTAATTAATGTGATTCAAATCTACCTATATCAATAAGCTGAAAATAGGACAGTTATAAAAACTCCCATTTTTCAGGTTCGAAGCAAAGCGGCTCGTGATTTTTGAGTGTGTACAAAACGTTCCATCCATACATATTATCGAATATCGGCCCCACTTTTTCGTAACTAAAATTGTTAGGATCAAACTTTCCGTAAAGCCAGGAAGTTTTATCACCGTTTAGCTTTTTTAAATATGCACCAATATCTAAAGCGACATTTTCGAGTTTGTCCAGAACTTCTTCTTGTTTGGTGTACGAATCTGCTTTTCCGGTAAAATCCAGAAGCATGAAAGAAATGTTTCTTCCGTTGAAAGTAGACGTGTTGTTTGAATTTGTGTTTAAAGATGCTGAATGACTTTCTAAAAGCAAAGCGGGGGTTTGAATCCCGGAACGGAACTGACCTGTAATTTCGTTCCAATTAAAACGATAGAATCCGTTTATTTCTTTGTGAGCGGTTGCAATTTCCTGATGAAACGCTACAATTGGTTTGTGGGTTACTTGTCTCATTTTTTTGGCGGTGTTAAATCTTCTTCGAATTGCTCTAAGAAGGTGTAGATGTTAACTTTTTTGATAAGGTCCACTTTTGACAAGTCGCCTTTTGCCATTGTCAGGATTACTTTTGAGAATCCGTATTTCTTTTTTGGTTTTGCTTCGCCCGGCTTTTGTTTTGGGAATGCTTTTGGAAAGCGTTTTACCAGGTTGTTTTTGCATCCAAAATAAGCCAGTTCAATTGCCAGTAATTTTTTTACAGATAACTTCGAAAACGGCTTTGCCAATTCGTGCAATTCATTTTTATCAAATGTTTTTCTGTTTTTAGATTCAGCATACAAAACCGCTGCCATGTATTGCAGATACTCTATGTTTTTTGTCTCACGCCATTTTATGTGCAAATCATCTACAATTGCGAATTCATCTGCAGTAAGGTTTGCTACCTTATTTTGTGGCGGGAAATATCTGGTTTTACCAATTTTAATATTATCCGGAAAGATGGTCCTGTTATTGTCCTTGAAAATATATTCATAGCTTTTATGCAGATCAGATAACGGACAGGTTCGCAATGCAATTCGCAATTTTGCCTTTTTGCTTAACTGCCAACATTTTACATTGGTTAACAGGAAGAAAAGTTTGATGTAGAATTTTACATTAACTTCTGCTGTATTAAAATGAAAAGCAATTTTTTCAAACTGCTTTTGGTTCATTTCGTCCCACGATTTCGGTATAAATAGTTTAAGCGTTTTCATCCAGATCGTTTTGGTTTTCTCTACGTAACTCTTTTTCAAGTTTCATTATTTCAGCTTGTGTTTTACCAAGTCTGGTATATACAGAGTCGTTAACACTTGAAAGCATTTCAATTTCTAAAAACTGATTTGCTTTTTTTAGTTTTAATTTTAATAATTCTTCATTATTGGTCATGATGCAGATTTTAATTTTTTATATACAAGCCAGACAATGATCATTAAACCGATTGGGATTAATATCAAAAAGTAATTCCAGAAACTAAACCCCTCTTTTTCTGTCTTTTTATTTTTTTCTGACAATCGTTTGATCTCTTTTATATATGTTTCTAATTGGATTATATAATTTGATTTCTTTTCGAGTTCTGATTTTAGGATTTGTTGGGAATTCCCGGAATTTTCAGATTTTATGTTTTTTTCTTCAGTTGTTTTTTTTGAATTCAACTTTCCGTTTTCAACAACATGTTTTTGTCCATTGGGGTCAATATAAGTGGCGGGCTTGGTTTTGTCATCCGGCTCAAATGAGAATTCGTAAGAATTGATTTTACTTAAATCAAATAAGTAATTTTTATAGTTTGTCTGAATGTTTAAATCGGTTTTCAGGAATTCCTGAGCATTCCCGGAATTCCTGAAAATTCCTGAATAATCCGTTTTTGTAGATTGTTCTTTTTTATCGGTTTCTGATTTTCTGGCGGAGCAGGATGTTACCGACACGAATGTCGGGAACATAAATATAAACGTAAATAGAAATAAATATTTTCTCATGATTAATTGGAATTATATGTGTTATCAATAAACATTTCGGATTCTCGTTTTCTTCTTCTGATTAATCCTGGTTGTTTTTTACCACCTCCGGTTATGGCTAAAGTTTGCCAATATTTGCGAAATTCAGATGCGGCCATTTTATCATTTATATGTCTGAATATATTGAAATAGTGAACTACACCTTTTTTGTCTTTATAAGTCGCTCCGGCATTGTAAAGAAATGAGACTACTGCATCAAATTCATTTTGTTTAATATCATCCCGACAAAGCTTGTCCGCCAGAGGTGCAAATATTGAATTGATGTGTCCGAGTTTTAAACGCCTTGCTTCTTCGATTGTAATTGGCTTGTCTTTTAAAGTGACAAACTTTTTTGTATCAAAATAAAATGTTGTTCCAAAACCAATTGTAGGAACTCCGGCCGGACATAAATACGGTTCGCTTTCGAAATCTTCGAAACCTTCTAAGAATTTTAAAAGTGATCCTGAAACTGTTGTGATTTTAGTTTTCATATTAGTCTGTTTTTTTTAAATCGGTGATACTGTCTTTTATTTCGCTAGCCCTTCCTAAAGCTTTTTTAATCAATGCCCACACATCTTTACCAGTTGCTTTTTCGTAATTTTCCTTAATTGAAACCCCTTCTATAAAAATCAAGATGATCGCACAAACCTTAGTAGCGAAAAAGGAAACTGAGAACCAATGTTGGCAAAACTCAGACAACACAAAAAAATCAATTACATATAAAAAAACTATGCAGAATTCGTATAACAGCATTTTGGATATGATTTCGCTTAAGCGCCTACTGGTCACGAATTTCCAACCCCTTACTTTTACTGATCTGTAAATACCGAAAACAGTATCTAATGCTATTGCTGCACCCACAGCAATCAATAACCCAACTATGGGCGTGAAAAATAAACAAGTTGCTGTTAGCAGGTATAGAAGAAATGTTTTCATGTTTTGTAAATTAAATACCACCGTCGGTTATTGACCAATTGTTCGGTGAACCTGTTAATATTGCTTTAGCTGCTGAACTTGCAGATGTCCGTTTTGCCGTTCCAAACGTAATTGTAACATTTGGTTTAACAGGTCTGGAACTCCAACCGATATAAATTGCATCAAGGTTAGCAGCTGAAAAATTAGATGCAGTTTTTCCAGCCATAAAACTAGCTGCACTGGTCACTTTTGAAATATTCCACATTCCTATATTTCTATCAAACGCTGTAGCGTTTGTAAGCATAAAATTGATTTTTAAAGCTTCCGACATATCAAGACCGCTTAATTCTTTGTTAAATATGAAACAGTTCCCAAGCATTCTTTCAAAATCATTTGTTTTTGAGGTCGAGAAGGATAGATTAGAATTGAACTTAGAACACCCTTGCAGAAATCCTGAATAAATTGTCACATTGGGTGCATTATAGTTTAATTCCTGATTAAAATTCACATCACCCCAGAATGTATTTGGCATTGAGTTAACTGCTAGAAAATTCCATTCATTAAACCTGTTTACTGAAGTCAATGATGTACAATCTCTAAACATTGAATTTAAAGACGTTTTTGAAGAAATATCCAATATGTCCTCAACTGCTGAAAGGTTTAAATTTGCACATCCAAAAAACTCCATATTTAAACCATTCGCCATTTTCAGAACTCCCCAACTTTTTACAGATAATATTTTTAGTCTATCGCCAGTATTATTAAATTGAAAACCAACAATACTTCCAGTTATTTTAATCGTATAATTTCCGGAAATTGAATAGGTATGTGTTGTTTGCGCTTGATTCCAAACAGTTATATTGTCAGAAGTTCCATCCCCCCAATCAACGCGGAAATTATAAGAACCACCTGAAACCAAAGGCAATTTAATTTGAGCTGAAGCGCTTGAACCAGTTGAAGTGTTTGACGTTCGCCAAGTGCTTTCAAATGGTTTTGAAAACAAATAAGGGTTTACTAGGTTCACTTTTCTATATTGTTTAAATACATTATGAATCGATTTAATTACACGCTCTCCCATCCTGAATCGATGTTAGGTACTTGATTTGATTCTACCTGAGCAACCAATAAGTTTCTGTTGTCTAAATTTTTAGACAATTTCATATTAATGTCAGTTAACTCATTTATATGAGCCTGTTCAGTTTCTGTCAATTGCAATCCTTTCGATGCTTTCAAAACACTTGTAAGCATAAAAACCATTTTATAATTACGATCTGATTCGCTTAATATTAAATCGTTAGCATCTTTTTCCACATTATCAATAGATGCAATAATTTCCGGATTGCTCCTTTTTTCAGGTGAATATGTTGTTCTATATTCTTTCAATCCCGGATATAAAGGATGATCTTCAAAAGAATCCAGCAACTGCAAATCAGGTAAGTTTGTAACCATTATATAAATCCTTGGATCGTAAACAGGTTCTGGAAATGGAATATGTTCTACTATCCACTCATAATCCGGATCCATATCTTCAATTGGCAGCATATCCTGTCTTGGATAAATTCCAAATTTTACAATCTCTTTTGTACTTTTTCTAACTAAAACCGCTGGTACCATATATGTAATTTTAAAAAATTTATAATTTTCTACCTTTAAATAATATTTTCAACCCTTTACCAGGATTACCACTTCCTATTTGAGTTGTGCTAATTGTAATTAATGCATCATCAGCTAAATTAAGATCTGAAATAACCGCCGGTGTTGCAGCTGTTACGCTTGTCAACTCTGTTGCATCAATACTTACACGTGTACTAAATATTGAAACACCAGATTCTTTGATATCAACAATAATACTGCTGACTGTTGGAGCTTCATTAACACTTATTCTAACCTCACTTAAAACCATTGCAAAGGGCATTCTAAAGGAAATAAGGTTTCCGAGAGTTAAATTTGAAGTTTCATCGGAAAGCGCAAAAAATAATTCTCTTTTTTCAGATAATTCATTTTCAGGTATTTCAGGTTCTGAAATATTAATTCCGTTAATAATAAAAAAGCCGATTTTAATTGTCCCATCTGGCGTGGCGGGTTCTTGTGCAGATTCTAATCCTTCCGGACCTTGTATCTTAACTATAGTAGAATATTTGGTAAAAACTAAAATATCCATTCTTTGGTAACCAATTGTAGCCGAACTGATTGAAGCGGTATATGATTCTGTATTTGTGTAAATTTCCTGATCTATTCTGCACGTAAATGATAATGCTGGTATAGCAATATTATTTTCTGTTTTAACAATCGTTCCTTTTACTAATATCTTATCCGGATATATGAAGGTGTCAATTTCATTTTTTAAATCCTGAGCGGTCCCAACATATCCGCCACGGTCTAATTTATCAGCAAAATTATCGTCTGGATCATGCGGAAACGGGTTATTTGATGCTTTAATACTCATAGGACTAAATTCTGGATTTGGGAGGTTTTAAAATAGGACATTCTTAAAGTGACAAAATACCCGGTGTATCGTATGGTGTGTAACCGGTACCAGTTGTATTTGATTTTTTTAACGGTAATTCGCATTGATTGAAGTCGGCTATATTATCTTCGATTAACTGTCTGGCCATAGCCAAATATTGCGAACCGTTATTTGATTGTTCTTGGACTAATTTTGAAACCTGATCAGCTGTTTTTCCGTAACTCACATTTTCTTTTCGGCCATCAAGCATGACATCAAAATTTACTTTCAATCCTGTATCATCCAAAAGAAACAAACCTACGTTTGCCACTTTTGCCACTGTAAAAGCTATAATTGCTTTTTGTAATTCCTCTTTTACTTCAAGTGATATGCCTGAAACATCAGTTTTTAGATGTGTAATTAGTTCCGGGCAAAGCATTGTTTTGATATACTGATCTTCAACCTGGCGAATTGACGGCTGTAAGGCTAAAAATGTTTGGCGCGAATCGAATATATGATAGTATTCGTTGAAGGTTGCAGTGTTGTGGACTAGTAATTTTTTGTTTATGGTTCCAAATTCTGCTGTCCAATCAACGAATACATCAGGGTTTTTCTCTAATATCTCTAATAAGTAATCCATTGCTTCGTGTCCGGAGCGTAAAAGTTCCCTACGCATGTCTTTTTCGGTGCCCCAATTTACTCTTTGGCGTTGTTCGTTCTTTACTTCGGTTGCTCCGGAACTGTCGAGCATTACAGACATGAACGGAAAATAAATGAACATTCCGAAGTTTGCGATTGCATTACGCAAATGTTCGCGTGCTTCGTTTTTTACTTCGAATGCAATGTCTGGTGATCCTGATTCATCTGCTAAAAAAACATGAAGGTTACCCAGATATTTTTTTGTGAATGTATTTACTGCTTTTGTAATGTATGGCTCGAAATCAGAAAACTCAAATGACTGAGCAACTGAAACGTGTTTTTTTAAGTCGGCTGTGGTTTCTAAGATCATGCTGTTGTGATTTTTATTCCCGTTGGGTTTTTATCCAGTGTGGTTAACACAGTGTTTTCGAATCCGGCAACAATTAATGGATCCCATTTGTTGTAATCCTGAATGAAATTGAATATTTCGAGCGTGGTTTCTCTGTTGGTTTTGTACAGAGATTGCAGAATTAAAAAGGCTTCGCGCTTGTCTGAACCTGAACCGGCACCCAAAGCACCGCCCGGTATACCTGCACCACCGATTAAAGTGGCATCTACACCAATTGATACAAGAGTTTCAGAATTTGCAGAAGCTGCTTCAGCCAGATAAACACCATCTTTTAATTTATCATCAATAGGTGTGATTGTAATTGCAGAAACCTGTTCGCCTTTGGCATTGGTGTACTTCATTGCCTGAATTGATTTTCCGGCTTTTTCGTTTCCAACTAGTCCATCATTAATTGCATCAACTAAATCCTGTCTGATCTTTTTACGCTCCTCGACTTTCATTTTCGCCCATTCTTCAGCATAAATGTTTGTGTAGTATTGTTCGTCAATTTCAATCAAAAATTTAATTGTCATTTGATTAGCGAACAATGCTTTTTTAAGTGCCGGAACTGAATTGGCAACATCTAACCACCCAGATTTTAATACTGCATGCCATTCGGATTCAGGATAATAGGCTTCATCTATTAAAGGATAGAATACTGGTCGAATGAATTTTGTGATTTTGTTTGCCTTGCAATATTCACGGACTTCATCAGCGGACCAGTAACTATCTATTAAAGGAATTTTTTCTACGAATTCAGAAGCGACATCAACTGAACCGCCTTTACCAAACTTTTCAGAAATGTAAACGTGTTCTACTAAACCGCTTCCTTCGTTCATCATTTCGAAACGGCACCATGCAGTTTTTTGACGTTTCACGCGGTTGATTGTGGCATAATTATTTGAAAGAATATATTCCGGAAAACCAATTCCGAACCATTCTAAATCAGTAATTGTTTCCTGCCAAAAGCGATTCATTTGTGATGTTCGAAAGAAATTATTGATTTCAGGAACTTCACTAAGCGCAACAACTTTTGGATCTTTCTTTCCATCAACCGAAACTTCATTTTTCAATAAAACCAGACCGTTTCCGTAATGTGCTTTTCTTAGAAATCGTAAAGCAGAAACTGCAGTGCTGTTTTTCTTTACTTCTTTTAAAACCTGCTGTGGATAATCGTTTGCTTTTCCCCATGAAGCGATTTCACCCTGTTTGTCTTTTACATCAACTTTTACGGCTGTAACGGTACCGTCCATTTTATCAATGGAGTTTTTAAACGAAACCATTGCCGGTGATCCTTTGTGTTGAGTGATAGCGATATGATTACCTAAGAATGTGCTGTCTGACATTAGTAAATGATTTCTTTATTATTAATACTGATTATAAAATCGATGCGAATTGTAACAACACTGTAATCCGGAAGCTGAATGTTTCGGGTTCTGTTATCAAAATGATTTGCATTTTTAGTTTTTTTGATTGGAACTAAAATGTTTTCGATTGTATCGCGGTGAATGGCATTAGGATTTTTTTCTAAAAGAAGTCTGGCTCCGGAATAGGTTTTTAGTTTCCCGCCTTTTTTGGATGTAGCATTAAAAGTTCTATAAGTCAAATCAAAAGGAATAAGAGTTCCTTTTGATTCTTTTTGATTTAGAATTTCCAAACCTTCTTTTAATGAGATTTTGTCCGTTTGCATAGTTCAAAATTCATTCTTTGACCGTTTTTAAAATAGGACAGCATTTTTGTTTATCTAATTGATATGTTTTAGGGTATGTATTCTAATATTTAAAAGTTTATTTAATTGATTATCAATTTTTTGACCTAAAAAAAGTATTTATTTTTTATAAAATCTGACAGAAAAGCACGCCTGTCCCTATAAATTTTTACACTTTCCAAACCTGAAAAATCAGGATATATGAAAATGCATAGATTATGAGGTCTGAATACGGCTTTCGGACAGTAGTTGATTGAACCCTTTGAAGATGTCATTGAACATGGTTACAATAGGCACATCGAGCGCATCGGTAAGGTGTGGTGCGTGTTGTTGCGGGAACAACGGGTTACGTTCATCCTTCTTTACCTTTTCGACACCACCATTCAATGACTCACGCGCCTCGGTTCTTTCGAGCGCAATGATCAGATCCGGATTGTTGTGTTCATTGATACGAATCTTAGGTAATCGGGTTTGATGTTCTTTAAGCATAGCATTGACAAGAAGATATTTATCGGTGTGTGCCGGCGCCGCTCCTTTGGTCATTATGTATACGGTCCAGCCATGCGCAATAAGTACATTCGTAATCTGTTGAAAGTAACTATCTGGACTATTAGGCAAGCGATTGTTACCATCATGCCCGCCATATAAATAAACAAACTTTTCCTGATGTGGGCGATAGTACGGTATAACCTGTTCAATAAACAAATCATCCAATAACTTAGGTGATTTAACGTGAAAAGACTTTAGCACCTTGTATACATCATCCTGTAATTGAGACACTACACAACAATTGAAGACACCAAAGTCAACAGACATGATCAGCGGTTCATTGGCTCGTACATCATTATCCTGACTGCAATTGAAATGCTCAGCTTTTGCCAATACTCCGATAGTTTCCAGATAGCTATTGTTATAATCTGTGTAGTAATGTTTGGCAGGTATAAGATTACCGTAAAAGCCATCAACAATTTCCTGTGGCCTAATATTTAATATCTCAGCATTATACAGCAATTCAGATATTGCTGCATCTTTCATTTTCTTAAACCATGCAGGATTAAGATAAGGATTAGATAATGCTGAAGCCTTTATAAATGCATATTCTTTCGGATTGGCAATTGCTAATTTTTCACGATCAGTAAACCATTTCCCTTTTTTATTGATTGGAGTTGAAGAAACATAAAACTCAGATCCTAAAAGCTGACAATTTTTAAAGATCTCCTTTTGCGCTCTGTTGGTAGTCTTAACATTAGTGAATAATTTTTCAGGATCCAATAAGGCGGCTTCATCACCAACTTCAGCATAAGAATTCAAACCACGCCCAGAATTTGGATTATCTAATGAAACTAATTGAAATATAGATCCATTAGCAAAATGTATTACATTATCCCATTGGTTAGGCGGTTGATAAGGCATTTCGAAACCCATCTTTTTGCCAGATCTACCAACAACAAAATCAACATCCTGAAATAGATTAAACATTGCCAATCCTTCAATTGTAGACGGTAAGGTTCTACTAAGAATTTGTGAATAAGTTGCACCAACCAAAGCAAACGATGCTTTCGGCATTTGACGAACCAGTTCGCGCTTATGATAACCAATAATTGTCGATTTACCGGCACCCCTTCCCATTTCAATATCCTTGTGTTTTTGTGGAGCCAAAACACAAGCAAGTTGTGGAATAGTAAGACTAACAAACTTTTTTTTACTGATCATCGTCTTCGTCGGTTTTTAATTCTTCAAAGTCGATATCGGTAACATTTAAATTATTCAAATCGACAGAACCGCCTGAAAGCATTTCCAAAAGTCTTGCCTGGACTTGTTTATCGACATTAACATGAATTTCCATGTTTTCGAATTTTTCCGGATTGAAATTCGGATTATCTTCATTTGCTAAACCACCATAATCAGCAAGCATTTTCAAGGCTTTAGCTTCATTATTTAAATCGCCTTTTTGCTTACAACGTTTCAGGAAATCCCGAGTATATTCTAACCAGACAGCACGCGCGCCTTCTGTATCAGCTTTCATTACATTGCCAAAAAGCTTTTCAGAATTTCGGATATCCAAATAAATCTGAGCGTGAGATAGTCCTTTTTCCTTTTCAAATTTGTTCAGGATCTGTTGTGTAGAAAAATGATTCAAACGAAGTGCGAAAACTTCATTCAAACGCAATAAAATAGCCTGATTCGTTTCACTTAACGGAAAATGCTCAGGATTGATATAATGAGCCAAAATCTTATCAAACGTGGTGTCACCTCGTTTAATCATCATTTCCCTTTTCTTAGTTCCCATCAATCAAATTGCTTATAAGGATTAATTGTTCATTTTTCTGCAAAAGGTTTTGTTCCTGCTTTGAAATTTCACGCTCAATTTTAGATTTAACCGAAACCAATTCACAGGTTTTCAGTTTTTCTCGGTTTGCTTTTAACCTGGTGTTTAATTTGGATATCGAAGCATAAAGCAATTGCTGAGTGCGCAATTTTCCTTCTGGTGTTAAACCATCGAATTCAGATACAGGCGATTCCGGAATGATTCGTTTTTCTAAATACAAATCAATCTTTTGCCAACACAATGCATTCTTTTTTATATTATTATCAATTTTTATTTGTAAAGCTAAACAAGCCTTTTCCGCATGTACTGGCTGTTCATTTAGATTGACTTTTAGTAGACAATTTTCTTTAAACAATTGATTTGCTTCAAGCAATACAGGTCGCAATGCTTCAGGCAGTTGATGAAATAAAACTGCGTTTTTTTGCTCAGTTGAAGAAACTTTTTCCGGTACCAGATTTACAACTGCAGCAACTTCTTTTTTAATTTCTGAAACAAAAACCGTTTGACTATATTTTTCCAGAAACTTCTTTAATTCATATTTCAGCTTTTCGGCATTGAATGAATTTTGTTTCTTTTGAAAATTCCGTAAAAGCGTAGGATTATGCTTTGGCAGTTCTTTATAAATAAGAACACCCGAAGCATATTCACAGCCGTCATTAAACCATTTTTCTATAATAGTCATAAATTCCAAGGATAAAGGCAAAAATGAAAAACAGAACAGCAAATGAAATTGTGAGATACAAAAAGAAAATAAATGATTCGATAAAACCATTAACTCCAAAGGCAATATCAAAACACCAACAGTAAAGTTCAATTGATCCAAAAACCCAAAAAGAAGTAATAAAGAACAGCGCGAATAATTTCAATTTATCTTTCATGACTATATTTTTTTATAGCACAAATATGGAAAGTGTGAAATCGTTACAATAGGACATAAAAAAACCACTCGATTGAGTGGCTATTCAATTTTTTCAACTTCACGTGGCCGTAAATCAAAAGGAGATTTTAAACACCATCCAATTGCTAATGTTTTCCGAATTTCATAAATAGTACTTTCACCCTTTTCTATTTCACAATAGCTTTCTAAAACATAAGTTTGCCGTTTATACTCTAACGAAATCAAAATCTCATTCAAATCATAATCAGAAATACAACCATCCGGAAAGGTCCTGAAAAGGAAATCCAGTAACTGATCAGTATTTAATTTCACGTTTGCGCTTTCCGGATTACTCGGATTGAAATTTTCCTTTAAAAATTCGGTGATTGTAGCAATGTAGTCAAGCATCGTAATCAATTTATATTAATCAAAAAAAAGCGTTCCAAATCAGAACGCTTTTTACTAACTATCCAAAAACCATTTAAATCTAAGCTTCAGGCACTAATTGAATAGCACCTTTATAAATTGGAGCGGGACCAAAATTCTTATCACTAAAAGTGATTGTAGCTGAATTGTTTCCTTCAATCGTTGCTTCAAGATTATGCTCAACTTTTACAGTACAAGGCAATCTTGATGAACCCAATTGACGAACGTTTCCGCTTCCAAATTCTTCTGACAACACAATTAATTTTGCGTTTTTCAACCAACGGCAATAACCTAAAACTGTTGCTTCAGAACCAGCAATTTGCACTACTAATTCATTCCCAAACAATCCTCTTCCAATTTCACCAATTTGAGTTGCTTTAATAGATCCTGTCTCAGTAACAATTTCATTTTTAAAGAAACATTTTCCAGTTTTAAAAGTATGTGCAGTCGGAATTTCTGCCAATTCTGCAAAAGTTGCAGCAACATTAGCAGGCGTTGGATCACATAATTTTTTAGGATCAATAATTGTTTCAAAATCCTTATGCGGTGCATAATATATTCCATTTGCTAATCCTGCAACTGGTTCACAAGTTTCGCCTCCGATATCTTCTAATGCTAATGCCATTTTAAAGTTTTTTTACGAATGGACTATTCCCTACAATTAAAGAGGTCATAGCATCATCATTGTTCAACAATTCTTCCTTTGAGTATAAAACTCCATATACTTTCAACTTGTCCGGCATACGATTACTAAAACCGTAATTTTTTCCTTGAAAAGCGTATGATTCTTTTGCTTCTACTAATTCAGTTGATTCAGTTGATTCAGTTGATTCAGTTGATTCAGTTGATTCAGTTGATTCAGTTGATTCAGTTGATTCAGTTGATTCAGTTGATTCAGTTGATTCAGTTGATTCAGTTGATTCAGTTGATTCAGTTGA
>Ga0247805_1000284_pt1 | contig 28547 bp, 21 predicted proteins | sample UWRJL044104R1_FD_180930 | JGI IMG/M metagenome (GOLD analysis project Ga0247805, IMG submission 180930) | Plant litter microbial communities from Arlington Agricultural Research Station in Wisconsin, United States - UWRJ-L044-104R-1 | ecosystem: Environmental > Terrestrial > Plant litter >... | reverse complement strand
TTGTTTCTTAGTTAGTTTTTCTTTTTTTCTCAGACTGTTTTAATTTTGATTTTGGCCGGTGAAAGGGAGGATGGTTGAAAAGGCTGGTTGATTTGAATGGGAGGATTATTTAATCGTCGTTTGATTTTTTATGATTTACTAAGATTTTCAGGACAGAGGTTGAGGTTAGAGTCTTGTTCCCGCTCACTAAAGTAGCAAGAACACTGAATTTACATTCATGCTAGTACGAAAAGATGTCAATAGGTAATAATTCAGTTTGATGATTCATGAAATAAAAATCCTATTTTTGAAAATAAATAATACTGACATTTGTCAGACATAGCAACCCAATTTAGGGTAGATAAGTCGGACGTAGTCAGACATATATACAAGTTGGCGGTAATATGTCGTAACATTAAGATATGAGTTGGATAAAAAGAACATTTGAAAATAAGCTAAAAAAGAGATTAGCGAAATTGCCAATTGAAAGTCTTCTAGTTGAAATGACAAATAATAGTTATTTTTTTCCTTATAATTTTTGGAAAAAATACTTTGATAAAAGCTCGATTGAAAGTGGAAAATGGATTTCTTGGTTTGCAACGAGACAAGCTGAAAAAATTGATGATAAAAGTCAAGCTGACATATTGAAAGAAACGATTGAGAAAGAAACAACTGAAAAGCTAATTAAAAGAAAAGCGTATTTCTGCTTAGGGCATTTGGCCAAAAATTTGAAAGACAAAGAAATCTTCGAATATCTTGTGAATAAACTCGAAACTGAAACTGAAGATAATCAAGAAACCATATTAATAGCTCTCACTAACGCTATAAAACCAATAGATTATAACTTAAATCCAATAGTCAATATTTTAAAAAATGGAAATTTAAGAATGAAAACTAATGCAACAATTTCATTAAAACATTCTGAAAATCCAAATATAGAAACTCATTTACTAAATTCTTTCCAGGAAGAAAAAAATAAACATTTACAGGAAATGATTGCGACAACTTTAAGAGATATTGGGACTGAAAAATCTTTACCGATTCTTATTGAAAAATTAAAAATTGCTAAAGGAAATGAATATAAATATTTTTTGGAAAGCGCAGTAAAAGAAATAGAAACGAGAATGCATACTACCGCCAACACACGCTACAAGCAATTTGGGTAATAGGCCTAATTTGAAATTGGTCTTGTATTTGGAAGATTTACTTCGTCTGTTCGCTTCGCTCGGGTGGCAAATCCGAAGAATGGGCTTAATTTAGTCCCAAACCCGCTGTAGTACCGGGACGTTATAGGGCATTTTGAAGCAGAATCAACAACAACAATAGATATGGGAACTTGGGGAACCGCAATAAAAGACAATGACACATTCGCAGACATTTATGGCGAATTTTTTGAACTTTATAACGAAGGTGAAAGCCCGCAAAATATTTCTAAAAAACTGCTTGCCGAAAACCAAGAACTAATAGCTGAATCCGAAAGTAGTAGTGATTTTTGGTTTGCTTTAGCCTTAGCTCAATGGGAAACAAAATCTCTTGACAACAACATTTTTTCAACTGTCGAGAATATAATTCTAAGTGGTAAAGACTTAGAAAATTGGAGAGAACTAGATGCTGATGAAAATGACATCAAAAAAAGAAAAATTGTTCTCGAAAAATTTCTTGAAAAACTCAAAAGCGAAAAACCTAAATCAAAAGCTAGAAAAAAAGAAAAAACAATTACACCTATTTATCAAACAGGCGATTGCATTTGTTTCAAATTAACAAATGGTAATTTTGGTGGTGCAGTAGTTTTATCTACAAATTCGGATCCAAAATTCGGACTTAACTTAATAGCTTCGACCAACATAAACCAAACTTCAAAGCCGACAATCAAAGACTTCGAAAATGCAAACGTTTTGATGTGCAATTTTGGTAACTGGAAAGACAACCCAAAAATAACTTGGTATTTTCCACCATTACCTAAAAATAATCCTCCTTCATTTGAGGTAGTAGGAAAAACTCAAATTGAAATTGATTATGAAAGTAAAGAAAATCGCAGTACCGCTTATGAATTTCATCCTACCTTTTCTGGAGGATGGCATCAAATTATTGAAGCGGTGAATATGCAATTTGAATATGAAAAAAATAATTCGATTCCAAAAAACATTTTGTCAATTGCTCAAGTGGCGAAAAAAAAGAAATGGTGGAAAATATTCTGAATAAAAAAACGCCCTATAACAGCTACAACCGATTTGGGCATTAGTCTTAATGGGAAATTAGTTTTGTATTTGGAATATTTGGCAAATCCGAAAACAGACTTAATTTAGTCCCAGACCCACTAGTTAGTTAGTTAGTTAGTTAGTTAGTTAGTTAGTTAGTTAGTTAGTTAGTTAGTTAGTTAGTTAGTTTTTGTTTTTCTTAGACTATTTTTATTTTGGTTTTGGCCGGTGAGAGGGAGGCTGGCTGGAGTGATCAGTTGATTTGAAAGAGAGGATTATTTAATAGTAATTTGATTTCTTATAATCCAGTGAGAGTTGCAGGATAGGGGGTAGAGTTCTGTTCCTGGTACTAAGTCAAAGCTTCAGAGAAATCTGAAGTTTTTTTGTTTAAACTGCTTTTACAACTTTGTGTTCACGAGCGGTACGCTCGCGCTCACGGTTTTTTCATAATAAAATTTATTTAGATTGAGGATGCGAAGTCAGGGACGTTCGCATAGCTTGTCTTAGAAACACTTCAAAAGAGCGGGATTTCTTTTAATAATTTTTCAAGTAATCCTCAACACTGCCAATTTTCGAATCAACTTGTTCTTTTGTAATCGGAATATTTGAGTAATATCCTGAAGATAAGAGTTCTAATGGTGAAATTCTCCTATGTGAAATTTCAATTTCGTTAATATTTAAGCCTCTAATGTTACAAAAATCTTGTAAATAGTTTTCTAGTTGATGAGTTGATGAGTCCCAATCTGTATAGACAATATAATCGTCTTCTAGAAATCCTTTTAGTACATTTAAACAAAATCCAGAACAAGTCATCCTTTCGCCAATTGCTTTATCAGAAAAATGAGTACCATCAATATCATAAAATTCTCCTGAATAAAAATATCCGTACTTTGGATTTGCATTTTTTAAGATGCGTTTACACATCATTATAAACGCAGGAATTAATTTTATATCAATAGTATCAGTAATCTTGTGAAAACAATTTGAATCTATACTATTATCTAATAAAATTCCTAATGTCGGATCACCTGTATAGTGAAATTGAAATAGTTCATCTTGATATTTTATTATAATTAATGAGTGATATGGAGTGCCATTAGAGAATTGCGGAATTCTAGAATCACTAACATAAGCACCAATAGCAACAAATTCATCTTTAATATCTTGTTCTGATATTGTTTTAATTATTTCAAACATATTATATCTTGTTCATTAAAACTTCAAACTCTTTTATTAATTTCTCCCTTTTATCCTTGATAAGTGGGTTGTCTTTAAAATTTTTTGTGAGAATTAATAAAGTTTTTAGTTCATTAATATCTTGAAACAAATAATTATAGCAACTTACTAGAATTGACAAATCTTCGATGACTGATTTGGAATATTCCGAAAAGTCATATAATAAATCTATTCTTGCAAACAAATCTGTTGTAGAATTTAAGTCTTCGGCAAATTTTCTAAATATTCTAGTTTGTTCATTTTTAATTACCGCACAATGATAATATGTTGTATTATTTTCATCATCTGGTGAATATTTTTTTTGTACTAAACAAGAAATATTTTGATACAAATATTCTCGTAGCTCTAATGCTTGAGGTATATCACATTCAATTGTTGTCTTTAAACCATTTCCATAATCAAAATGATAATTTGGATCATTTCCTCCAACTTCATTAAAATAACCTGTTAATACTGTTAATTCGTGTTTATAAAAATTTTTGCTTCTTTTCTTAACTATTTTTTTTGCTTCACGTATTTTATTATCAAAATTTTCGTTAGCAAATTTGAATTGATATTTATAAACCTCATTTTTAATATGCTTTTGAATTTCTCTAAGATTCGAAGTTACAATATCATCGTCAGATTCTCCGTTTATGGCTTCTTCAATTCTACCATAAACATTGTAAATATCAGTTTTAGTACCAAAAACGGCAGCGCAAGCTGAGCCTTTTTTAATACTGAAATTTATATCAGTTGAAACCGATCCAGCAATATTTTTCAAAGCATTAGTAACAGCAAGAAATGATTCTAATGCTTCAATAGACATGTTGTCTAAATTCACATAAGAATTATTAGCATATTCTAATATTATTTCGAGTTTTTCTGTTTCCATAATTCTAAAGCAAAATTACACAAATATTGTATACAATTCTTGTCTTGTATGGTTTACAATTTCTGCTAACTAGTATATATGCGAAACATATCTTCGCATATACACCCTTTTTAAGGTAGATTCTCGAATGTTTGTTTTACTTTTTACTACTTCAAATATATTGTTTTTCTCTTACAAAATTACAAGAACAAGCAATAAGAATACGAAAGTAGTATTTAAAAACCTGCTGCTTCGCTGGTGCGAGCTTCATTCTAGTGTAGAGGTAGAGATGCTCAAAGGTAAGTAAACAAAAAAACGAGATTTCCCTGAAGCATTGTCTTAGTAGCGGGAAGCATTCAATTATCTAACCAGATTATCTTGGATTACTACAGTATTTTAGCATGCGCATCTTAATTTTTTTTCTAATTTTTGTTGGCAAATCGACATATAATAAGTACCATAAAACATTAATCAAATTTAAAGTCCTTTTGATAATTTGTAGTGAAAAAACTATATATTTGAAAATATATAATGTGTGAAATTTATCACACATATCTACCCAAATTTGGATGGTTTTGTTACACATATAAATAAGTCGGCAGTAATGCGGTTGGAATCCAAAGATAATAACAATACAGTATGAAAATCAGCTCTGAAGATAAAAATATTTTTGCTGTAATTATAGCAATTGAAACATATAGATATTCCGATATTTCAAGTGTAGTTTATGCAGAAAATGATGCTATTGCTTTTAAAAATTTACTCATATCTGAATTTGGTGCTAAAGAGGAAAACATTATTTTTTGGATAAATGAAAAAGCAACAAAAACTGCATTAGAAGAAGAATTGCCGTATTACATAAGACAATTAAATTCAGAAGAACAATTCATTTTTTACTATGCGGGACATGGCTTCCATTATACTGATTCCAATAGAATTACTGTTTGGGACTCACATAAAAATAACTTGTTTGGTACAACTACATCAATTCAAGATATTTTATTAGAACCATTAACAAAGTCCAAATGTGAAAATAGCTTAATCTTTATTGATTCTTGTTCAACTAAAATTAGTGATAATATAACAAGTAGAGATTTGATAAGTAGTATGACAACGAATGAATTTGAAGAGTTTAGTAATTCATCAAATTCAAATGCTTTATTTTGTTCATGTTCGCCAGGAGAAAAATCTTATCCAAGCGAAAAACTGAAGCATGGAATTTGGACATGGCATCTAATCGAAAGCCTAAAAGGCAATATTCCTGAAGCAATAGTTAAAGATACTTTTGTTACTGACACTTCTTTACAAAATTATTTACGCAAAGCTGTACCTGAATTTATTACACGAGAAACAACAATTAAAGGAACTCAAACTCCATTTTCAAAAATTTCTTGTTCAAACACAAAGATTATTAAAAAAATAATTCCCAGTACAATAGAAATTATAAAAGAATTTCCTTCACTTAAATTAAAATTTGAAAGTTTAGAATTAAGAAATGTAAAAATACAAAATGTAAAAAATATGACAGGATTTGATAAGAAAAAATCCCATTTTATACCTACATCTGTTAGTTACTCTGCAAATAATTTTATACAAAAAATTTCAATTGAGGAAATTCAAGATGAGATTCAAGAAGTTTATGACAGCTCTAAAGAGATACTAAAACTAAAAAGAAGAGATATAATAAAAGAGTCCGATAACGGCGGTGGGTCAATAGAAAATAATTTTTTCAGATATTATCTTGAAATAAACCAACACGATAAAAACCCTGAATTAGTAATAATAACTAGAAGATTAATTATTCGTGTACCGCGTTCTGAATTACCTTCTAATTTTTATGAAATTTTCCCAATTCAACCAAATAACATTGTTATCCCAATTGATGGAGATATTGATTTTGATGATTTGGTAGAAAAATTTGAAAACTTAGAAGAATCTATTGGTGGTCAATTACAAGATGATGATTTCAAAGGAACAATTGAATATACTTCAGAAGACAACTTAACAATAACGATTAACACGATAGAAAAGGAAATGAGTATTAATCCGAATAAATTTTTAAATTGTTTAAAATTAATAGACGTTGCTACTGAAGGCTTAAAAAAGATAACTGGACAAAGTGATTTATTACTATTATCATAAACACTACTTCCAACACTTATTACAATAGATTAGGGCATTTAGCTTAATTTGAAATGTTCTTGTATCAGGGAAGATAGGCAAATCCGAAAACAAGGCTTAATTAATCCTAAACCTCTTTTAGAGAGGTAACGTTATAACCAATATCGCAACTAATTTTACAAAATAGAATATTACTTTTGAAGGCTCCTATAAAGCGCCTTCATCATCAAAGGAATAATAGGATTCGGGAGTTATAATTAATGAATCGAGTAATATGATATCCAGCAGTCTTCCGGCTTCTTTTACTTTTCTAGTTATCTGTTTATCGGCTTCAGAGGCTGTGAGGTTTCCTGAAGGATGATTGTGAATCATCATCAGTGATGTAGCATTTGCCTTAAGTGCTGCTGAGAATATTAGTCTAAGATCTACAACAGTTCCTGCAATTCCTCCAGAAGAGATTTCATAAATTCCAATTGCCTTGTGAGCTTGATTCATTAGCAGTACTTTGAACTGCTCAAAAAAATCTATTTTATTATAATCCCAAGCTGAAAGGACTAGTTTATATGCATCTTTTGAAGATTTGATTTGTGGTCTTTCAGAGTTTTTTACTTTTGTTTTGTAGATCAGTTCAATTTCAGATACAGTCTGCCAGTTTTGATTTAAAGTTTCCATAATTTCTATATTTTAAATTAATTATGGAACATTCATCGGGAATCTCTTAGCAAGCGCAAAAAGCAACGCAATAAAGCAGGATTTTTTTCCTGCATTTATGGGGGAATTTTTTGCGAGCGCCCGCAGGGGATTTTCGAACTTTGTGACGAAATTAAATAAGATATTAAAAGAAGTATTGACTCTTTAGCGTGGGTTTGAAAAGATTCTATGTCCCAACTATGCTAAAAAAAAAGTAAGGTTCGAACCCCTCATCGCCCACGAAAATTAATAATTAATGTTGGGCTGTCAGGGACTACAGTCGAACACTTAGTTCCAATTTTGACATTTTTCGAAAATATAAAATGAGGTATTTGATAGCATTTTTACGCCGTTTCACGCAATTGCATGAAACGACTGTTATGTTACATTTTTATTCTTCAAGTTTTAGTTTTTCTATTAATCCTTTTTGGATTACCATATCAATATTCAGTCTATTTTGCATTTCTGCAATTTCCTCTTCTAGTTCTCCTTGTGAATAGCCTAAATTATGAGCGTGTTCTCTAATATCATCTAAAGGTTCACTATTTTCATATAATTCAGTGCGATATAATTTAAGTCTTGAAAGCTGTAAATTCCCTTCTTGAATTTTTAAATGATTTGCTGAAATTGATTGATTGATTGATTGAATAAAGTTGATCTAAATATCCCTTTTTATTTGGTGATATATCTCCAATTTTCCCAAGACGTTTAGTATAAGAATTACTTATTAAATCTAATGTTTCATTGATAGATGAATCTTTTATGTTATTGTCAATTTCTTTCTTTGCGAACTGTAAAAATGAAGATGTATTGTATAAATAAAACACTTCTAAATTAGGACATTCTTTATAAATTTCATTTAAAAGTTCTTTTCGTGCACTAATTTTTCTTCCTCTTTTTTCTTCCCACCAATCTTCTTTTACATCCCCTGTAACAAGTACTAGGTATTTTAGATTTTGGTTTTTAGCATGTTTGATTATTTCCTTCCAAAAAGTTAAGTCTCCATATTTTCTTATATATTCATTTTCTTTAAAATAATAAGATCCTTCTTTTTTACTATCCATATATCCAGGTGGAATTTTGCTAATATATCTTTTAGCACCTTCTGTAAATACAGCTTCTAATTCTTCTTTAGTAAACGAAGAACCAATTTTATTTTTAAATATTTTTGTAATCAAATCTCTTAACTCATCGTTATCATTGACATCAGCTTGTTGCTTTTCTAGTTCCTCCAATTGCTTAAGGAATTTTTTGAAAATTTTAATGCTCTTTTTAAAACTATCTGGATTTAAAAAATGTTCAGGATTTATTAAAGCATGTCTTTGCGATAATTTATAATTATCAATTTCAATTTTATATTCGGTATTTATCGTATTGATTTTTTCAATAGTGTTTAAGGTTGCCGTTTTTACTTTGGTAAACATATTTTTTTGATCACCAATTACAGATAATCTATTACTCAAATACTCTAAAAATACTTGGAAACCAATCCAAATACGGTCTTTAAAATTATCATTTTGGAGTACACCTAATAAATCATTTTTGGCTGATTCTGGTAAGCGATAAAGATCAAGTAAAACATTTGCATCAAAAACAAAAGTTCCTTCTTTCCAAATTTTTTCAAAGTCTAATTGATTTGAATCACGATATATTTTTAGTAAATCATCCATTTTTTATCTTTCTATTGGGTTAAATTGTGCATAGCTTATTTATTAATGCTACTTTATGTCGCATATCTAACTCATTCGGGGTATATATAGGCTAAATAATTAATCAAAAGTTTTTACAATAGTACATAAAAACAAAATACTACGATTGATAATTTTTAATAGACGGGAATTTAATTTGATACGAGAAAATTAAACGGGGTAATTTCTGAATATGGCAACAAAAAACAACGCCATTGGAATCCAATGGCGTTGTTTGTCTTTGTGTGGGCTGTCAGGGACTGAAATCGAACACTTAATACCAATTTTGACTTTTTTCGGAAATATTAAATGATATAATTCGCAAAACCTGTTAGCAGAAGTAATTTTTATAACTTTAAGTACTCTGATAATATTCTGAACTTTTCTTTAATATTAGAAACATCATTAGTTCCATATTGAGCCAACCTATCGAATTCTAATAGGTCAAAATCAGCACCTTCATAATTTTTTTCTGCTCCTAACCTGTTATTTTTTACTAAGTCATCAAAATTTTGTAAATCTATTCTATTTATTACGACATTATTCTCTAATGCTTTTTTAAATAGTAAATAATAAACAACCATTATTCCTTGAGTTCTTAATAAATTATCTTGATTAATAAATGTTTGAGCCATTGAATCTACTATTTTTTTGACTGTATCTCTAAAACCATTTACAAGAGTCGTATTGCCAGATTTGTATTTTTTAGCCATTGAATCTAAATATACCTTTTTTGTGTCGATCAATTTTGAGTTTTCATGGTTTGAAGCTTCAACTAATAAATATCTTGCTGCAATTTCAAAATGTTGGTATCTATTATTTGGAAATTTCACTTTTTCAGTGAATAATTTTAAATTAGAAATTTCCCTTATTGCTCTTACCATATCCCCGCCAAAAGCATTTCTTTTTTCAGCTGAATTTAATGGAGCTGCCTCATTTAATCTTGAGAACATGTCTTCTATTAAATCAAAATCATCTGTCATGACACAAACTATTGGCAATACAAACGAATCAAATTTTATCTTGAGTTTTGGATATTCTTGAGCAATATCATTGTAACTCATCCCCGCAACTTTTATATTTTCATCATCTTGAAAATCAAAATCATTCGAGAGTTTAAATTCATTATTTATGAATGACCAAATTGTTTCTAATCTCTGTTTTCCGTCTATAATTGAATAAGATTTACCGATGCGAGCTCTTTCATCTCTCGAGAATTGATGAAAATAAATTTTAGGTATATCATAATTGTTTATGATAGAATCTATAAGCAGTTGTTTTTTTTCTGGTGTCCAGATCCCACCATTTCTTTGGTACTCTGGAGATGTTTCAATCTCATCAATTTCAGAATAAATTCTTAAAATTGTACTATGTTGTAAAGGAAATGTTTCTATATAACTCATGATAATTTCTTTTTAAGTATTTCCCCAATACTTGATAATTCTGGGAATAATGAAAATTTGTTAACACTTAATAAATCCAATTCTTTCCTTAATAGTGATTTAGAGCTTTTAGGAATTAGATATTTTATAATTTCTTGACCTGAGCAAAATTCGTCAAGTGGCTTTTTATCTAAATGATGAATTGTAAAAACACCTAATTGAGCTTGGATTCTTGAATTATTCCTAGTTGCTATTGTTGCAACTGGTGACATTTCTAAATTTTTATTAGAATTGACATTTTGTATATTGTAATTTTTAAGATAGTCATCATCAAATGATGGAATGAAATTTTTTTCTGATGTTTTGATATTTGCTAATTTATTTAATTCAATTGGCTTTAGCATCCACAAAGCGCTATCATTACCATCATTTTCTTCGTCAGAAATTGCAAAGTATAGCGATGTCAGAGGACTTTCTGACCAATCTAATAATCTGGTTGGAACTCCATAATGTTGCATTAAAAAAAGCCAATCAAAATCATCTTTTGGTGATGTGTCTATTAATAGTGACGCAGACTGTTTAAATCTAGTTAATAAAGAAGTCTCAGAAACATCAGATGCGTATCTGAAAATCCCTGGAACAAGTTGCCAATCAAAATGGCTTTGTCCTCTAAACCAGACATCCTCGCTATAAGTTCCGATGTCGTCTTTTAAAATAGTGATAAGTTCACTAAGTGTATTTATTTCTTTCACCATATTTTGGTTTATTATTTCTGCTAAAGTGACGCAGGTTAAGCGAAGTTGCTGATCCGAGCGAACGGAGTTTCCCTTGCCAAGATAATGTTTATCAGTGAAAACAAAATACTTCTATTGCTATTTTTTAATAAATAGGAATTTTTTTGACAATAGAAAATTAAACGGGGGTAATTTGTGAAATAGGACAACAAATAACAACGCCATTGGAATGCAATGGCGTTGTTTGTCCTTATGTGGAGAGAAAGGGCTTATAATCGAACACCTAATTCCTATTTAATGTTCATAGATAGGCTTGGTAAAAATGGATAGATCCCTTTATTTATAGTAGTTATAAGTGTTTTTAAGTTCTACTGATTTTTTTTTATATCAGAAATGACTGTTTGTTTTTTAGATTTTGGTTCAAGTTTTTCATTCTAAAAGTGAAAATATAAATTTTAAAATTATTTAAAAGTGTTCGACTGTCGAACCCCTTTATTTTACTTAAAGATATTTCTTCTTCTGATACAAAATGCTTAAGGATATTTCACTGGGTTGACAGGTTCTTTAATCGAATATCTGATATCTCTTTTAATATTTTTAGTAAAGTTAAAACAATTGTCTATTTCGTTATTTTATAGAGGATTTCGTTGTGTAAAAGGTGTAGGTAAATATTTTTGAGAAACCTACAAAAGCAAATGTTTAAATTATATTTACAAGAAATAAATTTATTGTGGCACGTGTCTAATTGCAAGTTGATATTTAATAAACTGGGGAGGTTTTCATCGAACTTTCCTATCAATGTTTAATTTTTTAAATAAGGTCAAGAATGTTTACAAGATTTTTGAAAAAGAGAGTTTATCTTCTAATATAAATTACTAAAATATTGTTATTTAAAATGTAGTTAAATTAAGCCATTATTAACTAGCGCACATTATTCGTTTTTTTTACTTTTTTAAGTAAAATACTCTAAATTTGTTATTCACTAATTTTTGTTATGAGAATAGTTCATCTTTCAGACATACATTTATCCGAAGACAATTTTACTGAATTCATAAATAATTATCGAAGCGCATTGATTAAGGACCTAAGTGCCTATAATTTTCCTATTCCGATTGATTTAATTGTTATTACAGGTGATCTTGTTGATAAAGGAGGTTATTCATTATTTAAAATTAAAGGCTTTGAAACGTACGATAGTCCATATGATATATTCAAGGAAGTTTTTATAGAACCTATATCGCGAGATCTTGGAATACCCCTTCATAGTTTTTTATTTATTCCTGGAAATCACGATGTGGATGAAAGGGAAATTCGATTGTATGACGAGCATATGCTATGTAATGAAATTACAGTTCAAAATGTAAATGATTACCTGCATGGCAATAATAGCTTTACGCATAATTTGAGGATTAAAAAATTTAAAGATTTTGAATATGCGTACCATAAAGACAATTTGAATTACGAATTTGGTGTAAATCAATCTGTTTACTTCTACGAAAAAGAAAACTTTAAAATTGGTTTTATTTTGATAAATGACTCTTGGCGCTGTAAAAGTATTAGACTTAAAAACGATTCTGATAAACTTTTTTTCGGAGATCAACAGTTTTATGATGGACTTAATTTTTTGGAAAATTTAAGCACAGACTTAAATATCTGCTTATTTCACCACTCAGTTGATGATTATGAAGAATCTAAAACAATCAGAGGAATTTTACAGCGAAAAAATATAGAATTATTCCTCTACGGACATTTTCATAATACTGAAACAAATGTTTTATATACGCCTAACGGCACCTGCTTAGGTTTTAGATCGCGGGCAGCCCTTTTTAAACCTGAAGAGAAAGAATCAGAATACCATTCAGGATATCAAATACTTGATTTTGATCTTACCACATACAAAATTATACAAGTGCACTATAGAAAATATAACTATAAGGATTCTGCAAAAATTTTTATTGCAGACAATGAAACTGCAACTAATGGCGGTGTTGATAAAAACTACTTAACCGGAAACAACGGATTTAATTTAATTAGAGAAGGTAGAGCAACAAGACCTGTTGAATTGTCTAAAGATGAATTCATATCATGATTATGGGGAATACAAATTATTATGAGCCAAGAAATGTAAATCAATCACAAGGGCATACTACAAATTGGTTTGGGCAGGAAAAAAATGATAAAACATTATTTGATGTTATTTTTGAGTACAATAAGATAGTATTGTTAGGCAATCCTGGTATTGGAAAAACCATGGAACTTGAAATCTTATTTGAGAAATTGTGGGACGAAAAAGATGTGACAGGAATAATTCCCTTTTCTATTAATTTGAAAAATTTCAGAAAAATAAATAAATTCGAAGATCTAATAACATTTTCGGATTGGAAGTCCTTGCCAAGGATTATTTTTATTTTAGATGGTCTTGACGAAATTGCCGAAATTCAGGACTTTATTTCAGCGTTTGAACTTTTTATTTCGCAAAATAAGAAATTAAATATTAGTTATATAATAAGTTGCAGAACTAATATATATGAAAAATACCTAGTCAATATTTCGAATTTTGAGTCCTTCTATTTGCAACAATTATCCATAGAGCAATCTGCTAGTTTATTGTTTAAGAAGTACGGTGTAGTGATCGATGAACATGCTCTTTCCGAAAAACATTACAACTATTTAAGAACGCCCTTCTTTTTAGAATTGTTTGCTTCATATGTTTTAGAAAAGGGCACTCTACCGTTGTCTGATTCAGTTATGTGGGAATTGTTTATAAAAAAAACATTGGACAAACACGAAGAAAAACAAGCCAAAAAGGCATTGATAGACAAATTTAAAATCCTAAAAAACCTAAAGAAAGTTGCGTTTACAAATGAGTTAATGCAACAAAATTATTCTACAGCAGAAGAGTTGAATGAAATTACAGGTGATTACTTGGAATATATTGAGAATCCTTTTACCGTTGAGCTGAATGGTGATCCTAAACGCTGGAATTTCACTCACCGACAAATTCAGGAATATTTAGTAGCTAAGTCTTTAACGGGTAAAAACTTTGAAGAGGTGTTGTTAATTATAAGAATTCCAGAAATCGATGCGGAGGTAATACATCCATCATTATTTAATACAATTACCTTTTTAATAAACTTACTTGATAAAGACTCCGATTTATTTAGACAACTAATAAATTGGCTAACAAAAAATCAAATTGAAATTCTCTTCAAAGCTGATTCTGACAGAACGACTTTATTTAAAGAAACTGTTTTTCAACAATATTTCCATCTACAATGCCTGGAAAAAAGATTATGGATTAGCACTAATAGAACTTTTACAGTTAAGGAAATTGGTGAATTTGGTGATTGTGAGGAAAATTTTGGGTATTTGTTTAAGTTTATTAAAGATCAAAAAGAACATTTTCGAGTTATTATTTCAGCACTAAACTTATTGAGTTTTTTCAAACCAACCGCTAAAAGATTAGAAAGGCTAAGTCCATTATTTTTAGCATTACTTGCTTCATCGACTGTTAGTGTACCCATTAAATCGGAAATCATTCGCTGCATTACATCATTGAAATTGTGTGAATCTAATCAAGATTATTTAGATAAGGTTCTGGAGATTTTTGAAACAGAATGCAATAAGGAAATAAACGCTGCTTTATTGTATTTAATTTTTTATGTAAAGGATGTAGACAGATTATTTTGGTATATAAAAGTAGAATTTCTAAGGAATGTAAAAATTGAAAAAAGAAAGGAACTTGATGAAGTACACAGAGGAAATGACTGGAAGTTACAAGATCTAGTAATGAAGTTTGAAGATTCTAACCATTTCATTGAAATCATTTCCTATTATTTCCGGAGTGATCCGATGATTGATTTATACAATCATTATGAAAGCAATCTGCTAGATAAATTCTTGCTTTTTTCTAAATTAGAAGATGATTTTATAGTGCGATTTTTAACATCCATAAATGAAAGGACTAACTACTATCATCAGGAGAAATTACTGCTGAATATTATTAATGGTAGCGGAAAACAATTGGATGCCGCAAGATATCTTATCGATAAGAATGATTTTTCAGAAGTCAGAAGTTTTATAGCGCGTTTTGCAAATTCTGACATTTTAAGTTTGATATGTGATAGACACGATGCAAAGTCCATTAAATCCGAAGAAATTATTTATTTTAGAAATAATTTGTCACTTTATAGGAATGACGTAGCAATTGAATTCGAAACTATGATGTCGAATAATGGGTTTGTTTTTGAGTCCAAATTAATGGACGAAAAGCAATTCGCAGCAAGAAAAAAAGAGACGTTAGAAAATATCCAAAATAATTTTGACATTCTTTTTAATACTGAACAATTATTGAAAGTGGTTAAAAAAACTTATGACGATAATGAATTTGAAACTATAGATATTGATACTGTTTATCAATTAAGCAGTACATGGCGCAAAGCAAACGACTATCCAACTTATCATGATAGTTTGTTAACGTTATTACAGTTATTAATCCAAAGTTTTGGATCTTTATCTTATGAGCAAGTCTCAGCGTATTTAGAAAATAAGTATTTTCCCTTAAAAGTGGTTTTAGATAACTTGAAAAGTAACAGCAAGGAAAATTTAAAGTTTATTATTTCCCCTGAACAGAAAAAAGAAATTATTGATTGGAGTATAGATTCAGCTGAAAAAATTGATTTTGATAATATTCTGGAAATTATTGACGATGAGCATTTTAGGTACAAAGCCGATTTCAAAATCTTAAAAATAGTTCTTTCATTTCATAATTATTTTAAATTTCATTTGTCGCAGCGATTTTTATTGAATTGTTTAGAGTTTTACGAAATTGAGAACTTCAGTGAAAAGGAGGAATTTTTTACTTATCTCTTTAACCTAATTAATGATAAAGCTTCGTTTGACAAAAAAGTTGTAGATAATATTTTAAATAAAGAACTTTTCAGATTTATAATGGACCGCCATATTGATTATGCACTTAAAAACAACCTTAAAGAAGCTTTTCTTAAAATCAGAGAGTATTTTTTAAAACAAAGTCCAGGTTATAATTTAGATGCCAAATTAGAACTTTATTTTACTTTGAGCAGTGATAGTGATTTATTAAAAGAATGTTGTTTAGATGTAAACACTCCTATTTGCTGGTCAGCGATAAAGTTACTTGCGTTGGATGGAGAAGAAAATTTTTGTGTTGGTAAGGCATTGGAATATCTTGATCAAAATGAAAGTGACAAAAAAGAATATTACATTTCAAATGCGATGTGGATTTTATTTCATTTTCAAAGAATAGAAGCAATTCAGTATTACTTAAAAATTAAACATTTTGATTTTCACAGTGTTGATTTTGCAGATTACTCTGCTGTCGAGAATTATTCAATATTAAAGACATTATTTTTCAGGATTTACAGAGAGAAAAATGATAAGCCTGATTTTAGTCATGGTTCTTCATTTTATGATACATATGTATCCAATTTATCTAAGATGAACGACGAATCGTATGAAAAGACTCAAACAGCCCTCTTTAATATAAAAGAACAGTTAATCCTTGAGAATTCCGACACAAGATTATTTAATATTAATTTACTCATCGATTATTCGAAAAATAGCTATATAAATTCAAAATCGGTCCCTTTGACTTTTAGTGATGCATTAGTAAAGGTGGAAAGTGTTGTGAAATAGACTTAAAAATAATCAAATTAAGAATGTAAAAAATCCGTTGGTTAAGCAATTATTTTTGCCTTACCACTAAAAACGGATCGATTTAGATATTGGTATCGAAGTGATCTGCTTTATAACATCACCGTAAAATAAAAAAATTATATGCAAGAAAAATTAGAATTAGGACAGTGTTACTATCGACCATCATTTTTTAATATGAAAGTGGATGTATTTATTGAATTAGATGATTTGAAAGAAATACCGGAAGGTACAATGGGTTTATATTTTCACGAGTATATCCATTACCTTCAGGATATTTCGACAGTTTATGGACTAATGAATATGTCGACAATAAATTATTACATTCAAGCCTGTGCGCATGATATCTTTCAAAAAAAAGACAAGAAAGAGTTTGAGGTTCCAATATTACTTGAAAACATAAAATTACCAACTGATATTATTGACTATGGAGTTAGTAATTTTAATTTGCGAAAAGTTTATATGGGTTCATCCATTCGAGATAAAAGCCGTGCTATTGATAATTTTAACTATAAAATTATTAGTCACGAGTACGAGGAGTCTAAGTACATTGATGTTGTAATAATTAGCTTTTATGATTTTGATTTAGCGAAAATCAGAGAGTTAGAATTCGGTGGTGTTCATGTTTGTGAAGGAATGGCATATTTATGCGAACAATTTCATTATGGAGAAATACTTAAAGGTGCACCCGACTATCCCTACCTAATTGTTCAAAAGTTAGCGGAAACAATTTTTCCAGAGATACTTGAGCTCCCTATTTTAATGGTAGCACTCTGCGATATTTCTTTAATGACTTATCATCCAGGTCTAACCTATGTAAAGCTATTAACTTTTATTAAAGATGAATTAATGGTAGACAAAGATGATTATAATATCGACAAGTTTTATGAAGATTGTATGGCGTATGTGAAGGGCTCACATCCTGATTTCGACGTATTAGCTGAAATGGTTCGCCAGCAAATTAGTAAGAATTTTAATGCTGATTACTATGAAAATACTCAAAATTGGATTGATATTATTTTTAGTCGTATTACAAAATTACGAACTGGAATTCCATCGTTTATGACCGATCTTATAAGATACGGCGAACCAAGGACGAATATTCTGTTTGGAGCTCTTCTAAATCAGGTGGGATCTCCATTAGTGATTGATGGTGATTATAACGGAACCATTACGTTACCAAAAGGATATGAACCTACCAGTGTAAATTTTAATCCGGGAATATTTATGGCAATCGGTCAGATATTAAAGATTTTTAGTTCTAATACTCCAACGCAGTGTGAGCTCAAGGGGTTTTGTGAAAAAAGTGCTGAAAGAGATGCTAATTTAAAAATTGATAATAATTGTGATGTTGCACCATGGAAAAAAGCACAAGAAGATCACCTTTGTCCAGTTGGCCAAATTTGGCATCACTGGGCTTTAAAAGATTATTCACCAAAATATTAAAAAACTTGCGTTACAAAATGTTTGCTTTCTAATTACAATTGTTTTTTTGTTTTTATTTCGAAACATATCAAGCTTTTATAATAAAAAAAGGCGTTAATTTTCTATTATTAGCGCCTTTTGTTATTTGCGGAGAAAGAGGCTTCTGAACATTTATTTTGATCGCAACGTAATTGAATGCTGAAAGTAACAGCTGAGAATTCGGTTCCCAATTAGTGTACCATCGAAATTTTTATAAATAAATACGTAGTACATGTGGTAAAAATTTTAGAGATTGACTAGTAAAATTTTTGAATTAAGCCTTTGATTTAAAATCCCCCTGCAGTATGCCAATATGATGAAAGTCTGATTAGGATATCTAAATGAAGATTTAAAAGTTAAATGGATATGAGACAAGATAGTTTATCACCTTGGTTTTCCACAAATTCGAATGATATAATAAATGTAAAATCTAACTAAAACTATGACCAGAAAAGTCCTTAGAAATAAACTCAGAGCAAGAAAAGATAAAAATGAAATTTTAGGAATTTTGTCTTTTCACTTATTAATTTTTTTAGGTTTAATTTTTGCAGAAAATTCAATACTTAATAAAATTTTATTTTACATTCTTTTACTTGAAATTTTATACTTCGTGTATATATTAAATAGGCAGTACAATAATATTTTTAAATTTTTTATTTTATCATTTTTTGTCATTATTATATTTCCGCTTTCACATGATCTTTTATTTCAATTAACAAAAGATAATTATACTTTTAGTGATGAGTATTTAAGCTACTCTAAGTTAGAAACTGCAATATTACTACAAGAACATAAAAAGGATAGTGTGCTTACTAATATTTTGCACGATTTGCCGGAAGCTATACAAAACATGAATTTTTATCAAACAACTGGTAAACAAAAGATAAAATATTATAAAGGGTTTGTTTTGGTTGATTCTCATATCAGTCCTAATTCATTAGCAGGTAAATGTGTACAGCATTTCGTTTAACATTTTCATTAAGCGATGCCAGTTTATTAAACGGTTGAGTTTTAAAGTAAAATTAAGCTTATCTAATTCCAGAAGAAAGTTAACGGCATTTATACACTCCGCATTTTTTTCTTTCACTTTTAACTCATTGTAGTTTAAAACACGCTGAATTGAATGGCTGGTTTTTATAACTGCAACCATGACTCAGATATTTTTTGAGTGTGATTTGAAACTTCTTCCATTATATCAAAAAGTTTTTTTCTCTGAATTCAAACAAATAAAGATGGCCTTTAAATTCAGGAATATGCTTCATAGTATTTATCTTTTTTGGAATTTGGTTAATATTATTTCCGATCGCATTAATTTCATTGGTAAGAACTATTGTTTCTTCCATTAAATCGTCTAAAGATTGATTTCTGTAGGTAGTTACAATTGGCTTATTGAATAAATGGTTTTGAATATGGTCGCTTAATTTACGGCAGGTGCTTGCTTTAAATTTACGCTCAATCTGTGCATACTCTTCGCGTGTTAACCTTAACTCGACTATGCGTGTTCTGTTTGAATTTTCTCTTTTCATCATCTTTCATTTTCATTGTTTTCAAACTCTTTTTCTTTTAGTGTCTCCACCACCGAGTTCCGAGGTAATAGTTCGCAAGATAGGCGGTTGTTAAACAACCGTTCATCTTTTCGTGAGCTTTGACGCTGACTCAAATCATCCAGGCTCTTTGACTTTTTTTGAGATTTGTATGTTTCGCAGGATTCGGAAGGCCGCAGACTTAACAAGCTTTGCTGAAGAAAATTTTTAGTAGAGATCAGTTTTCATTCGAAACGGCTAAAAAGGGCAGCCAAGATAGCGCCAGCCGTCTGCTGCATGCGCATAACGGACTCCAGTTTACTTTCGTCCGCCCTTCGGGACTTATAGCACTCCGCATCCTTTAACTGACGCTTGATCTGTGCTTTCTTTTTTTCCGTTTTTTCTTTTGAAAACAATTTTTTTAAAGGGCGTAGCGGGAGTTAAGGAAGCAGGGATCAGTAGCTATTGCTTGAGTATTTCATAAAATATTCCTTAGGTATTGATCAGTGGTTAACGAATTATTTATTGATTTTTTAAATTTAAAAGTTATGGAAATTACAGGAAGAGTTACGGCAGATGCGGCAGTGCGCCGTGCGGGAGAAAAAGAAGTTTTGAGTTTTACTATTGCAGTTAATGACCGCTATAAGGTGGCGGGAAGTTCAGAGTACAAAGAGGTGACAACTTTTATCAATTGTTCCTACTGGCTCAGTATGAAAGCAGCGCAGTGGGTTAAAAAAGGAGCAGTGGTGCTTTTAAACGGCAGACTGGGTATGCATGTGTATATCAACAGCGAAGGAAATCCGATAGGCAGCATTGACTTTCATGTTAATGCAATAAATATTATTGCTTTTGCAAAAAGAAGCAGTGCTAACGGTGATGATGAGGAAAATGCGACAAGTGTGCAGGAGGGGAACAGCAGAACTGCTGTTAAGAACGGGAAAGATAAGGCTGGGGAGGAAGTGCCTTTTTAAGTGGATGTTTAACTTTAAAAATCAGAAATCATGGGACATCATATTTATTATAATGAACAGACTCATAAGCATAGTTTTTTCAGTGTAAAGGAAAAAGCATGGCATAATCTAGGTCAGGTAGTGGAAGACTACCCTACAAGCGCGGCAGCAATAGCCCATGCAGGATTGGATTTTGAAGTGGAGAAAAGAAGGCTTTTTACACCTTCCTCTCCAATTGTAACGCAGGACTTTATTACTGCAGGAAGGCTTGAAATTACAGATTACTGCAGTACGGTGCGTAACGATAATGATACGGTATTGGGGGTAGTAGGCAAGGATTACCATATTGTACAGAACAGGGATGCTTTTTCTTTTTTTGACAGTATAGTAGGTGGTGATGGCATAATGTATGAGACCGCTGGCGCGTTGGGCAACGGTGAGAAAATCTTTATAACGGCAAAACTTCCTGATTACATCCGCGTAGGAAAAGAAGATCTGATTGAGAAATATCTTTTCCTGACTACCTCGCATGACGGAAGTGGTAGTATTACGGCAGCTTTTACGCCCATCCGCATAGTATGCGCCAATACACTAAATGCTGCGATGCAGTCTAAAAGCAATACGGTGCGCATCCGTCATACTTCAAATGCTAAAGACCGCCTCGAGCAGGCGCATAAAGTTATGGGTATTTCAGATACCTTATCCAGTAGTCTTGAAGCGGTTTTTAACTACTGGACAAAGACCCGTATCTCTGACAAGGAAGTTAAAAAGATTATCCAGCATGCTATGGCGCCAGGCAGGGAAGTATTGAAAAAACTTAAGGAGGGAAGAAACGAGGAATTATCAGCCTGCTTCAATAATATGGTAGATAGTGCCTTCGAATATGCAATGAGCCATCCTACACAGCTGACTGATACCACTAGAGGAACGGTATTCGGCGCTTACAATGCCGTAACGGGATATTTTCAGAATGTGAGAAAGTATAAGAATCACGAGGCTAAAGTATCTTCCATACTGATGGGAGGAACGGCGCAGTTAAGAGGTCAGGCCGCTTTTGACCTATGCCTTGATTTTGCTGTTAAGGGCTTTAGTTCTTATGTAGTGCAGAATTGATCTTTTTTTAAATGCAGGCCGCGCTGCAAATCTAGCCGATTTACAGCGCGGTTTTATTTTAGAATGCAGTATGCATTATATCTGTTTTGGAAGAATTTTTGCCTGATTTGGATAGGATTTTTGTGAAAGTGTTGATTTACATTTGTTTATGTTCTTTTGAATCATTTCACATTTCTTTTTCTAATCAACAGACCGTCATGAATCTCAAACCTCAAATAAGAAATAGTATAATTGAAATCATCAGCCTGCTGTATGTGCTGCTGTTTGTTTATGCTGCTGTAAGTAAAATGCTCGATTTTGAAAACTTTACAGTACAGCTTGGGCAGTCTCCTCTTTTGAGTGCTTTCGCATCCTGGATGTCCTGGACAGTTCCTCTGGTGGAGCTGTTAATTGCAGCGCTGCTGATTTTTCGCTCCACCAGATTATGGGGACTTCTACTGGCCTTTAACCTTATGGTTATGTTTACAGTATATATTTTTATTATACTCCATTACAGTTCTTTCGTCCCTTGTTCCTGCGGAGGAATATTGGAAAAAATGAGCTGGAATACTCACCTGTTATTTAATCTGGTGTTTGTTATATTAGCTTTTATTGCTGTAATAATAAAGGGAAACAGAGACAGGAACATAAAAAGCAGCTGGGAATTTATTCCCTTTTTAAAAACAATGGTTTACTCATGCTTTTTCGGTATAGCCGCTGTTGTAGTTTTGTTTATTTGGTCGGAGGAAATTATGCATTACAACAACCCCTTCCAAAGGAGATACCCCAAGAATACCGCCGTCCAGCTTCAACAAACGGATTTGAAATTTAATTCATTTTACATTGCAGGATTTGCTGGCGGAAAATTATACCTGGGCAATTTCAGCAATCCGCAGATACTTGTGTCTTTTGACAGTAATCTGAGTAATAAAAAAATTGTAAAAATTGATTTTGATCCTGAAAATATAGCTTTCCAAAATGTTACGCTAAGTGTCAGGGGCGGCTATTTTTACTTGAAAGACGGTATGGTTCCGGCAATGTTCAGAGGCACTGTCAAAGATTGGAGGATTAACAGGAAACTCGAGGGAATGCCAAATTTTACCCAGGCCGAAGCTGCAGACAGCACTACAATATTATTTCGCAACAACAGCGGAAAGAATCTTGCTAACAGATTGGGAATATTCAGATCTGAAAGCGAGAACAAAATAAACTATAATGATGCACTCCTGGTGAAACAAATCGATGGTATTTTTGATACAGACGGAATTTTGATGTACAGTGAACAGATGGAAAAGATGATCTATTTATATTACTATAGAAATGAGTTTGTACTTGCGGGGAAAGACGGTAAAATTGATTATCGAGGACACACTATTGATACCACTTCAAAAGCAAAAATTAAGGTTACTTACGTAAAGCGTGGAACTGGAAGGACTATGTCCGCACCTCCCTTTATTGTTAATGCGCACGGCGCGGTTTTTAAAAATCTGCTCTTTGTCAATTCCAGGATAATGGGCAGATATGAGGATAAAAAAAATTGGGAACACTCCTCTGTAATCGATCTATACGATATTAATAAGCATTCCTATCTTTTCAGCTTTTCACTTTATAATATTGGAGATGAAAAGGTAAAATCATTCATCGTTGCCGATACCTGTTTATATGCCCTTATAGGAAATAATCTCGTAGCTTATCAGCTGAAAGATATCATAAAAAAGGAATTAAAGAGCTCAGAGCGGAAATCTAACTGAGTTTATAATTATACCGGCCGGTTTCAGGAAAAAAGATCGAACACCTGTAGAAAAAAGTAGATCATTGTTTAATATAATTTTGATTATTATGAAAACACTATTAAAAAATGTACTGCCGATTGCTGTTGTTGCACTGGCAGTATCCGGTGCCTTTGTTACAACTTCGATGCAGAGCGCATCTAAGCTTGCCGTACCAAAAATTGGCTATCCTAGGGATAATCAGGGCAATTGTATACTTAATATGCCGCAAAACTGTAACACAGTTCAGATTTCAACTTTGTGTTACGTAGGCGGCGGCACAAGTGGAACTCGAGCCTATGGTGAAGCACAGAACTGTCAAGAGGTTTTGTTTCGCAACCAATGATTGTAAAATTTGTAAACCTAAAAAGGGAATGCCGTTCTATTGAACGGCATTTTTATTTTAATACTTATTCCATTGCTTGTTTGATCCACTGAAACTTTTTTTCGTCTTTGAGGTAATAGTCCATCCACTGCAACACCCTTTCGAATATATCCTTTTGGTTAATTGGATTTATCGGGACATGATGTTCACCGGGATATAATAGTAAGACACTTTTTTTGCCAAGCCTTCTAAGAGCAAGATAGTATTCTATGCTTTGTTGCCAGTCTACCTGGGTATCTTCTTTTCCAGTCCACATCAGCAGGGGAGTGTTCAGCTGCCTGACAGATTCAAGGGGAGAATTTCGGTCAAAATCTGCTGGATTTTCAAACGGGGTTTTTCCAGAAAGTTTCCAGTCTTCAGTTCCAAAGCGCCACATATTAGGTTTTGAGTTGTTCCACCCTACAGAGAGATAATAGCTCCTCAGATCTGTGATAGCGCCACTGGCTACGGCGGCAGCAAACATTTTAGTGTGATTTATGATGAAAGAAGTCTCATATCCTCCGAAGGAATGTCCCAGCAGTCCGATTTTTGTTGGATCTATAAGTTCCATATCTATAATTTTCTGCGTTCCGGCCGTTACGCAGTCAAGGGATGAAGGACCGACATTTTCGTTTTCATGGACAATATCGGGAAGGAAAAAGAAATACCCCTGAGAGGTAAGTACCGATGAATTGATTCCAGAACCGTTATACGCAGTCGGGTTTTGATAAATATGCAGATCCTGCGACTGTTTTTCATAAATGCTCACGATCATGGGATACTTTTTTTGTGGATCGTAATCTGCCGGATAATATAAGATTCCTTTTAGATTTTGTTTTTTCGAATTTTGAAACTCTATCAGCTCGGTCTTTCCCCAATAAAAATTATTATGCTGGGGATTGCTCTCAAAAATGGTCTTGATATCTGCTGATTTTTTTCTGGAAACTAAGCGCGGAGGCAGGTCAAATTTTTGTTCAGTGAAAAAATAGGTCTGTTTTTTTGAACTGTAATTCAGATCACTGATATAAGAATCCCTATAAATGATTGACTGCTGGCCGGTTTCTTTATTCCATGTAAAAAATCCGGTCTTTCCATCATCTCCTTCTGCCCTTAAGAGAAGCCCCTTTTCCAGATCAACATTTGGAATAACTAGTCCGTTGTATTTAAGTTTCAGATCATTAGTATTTGGAATTTTAGCAATACGGAATCTTATTTTTAACTCACGTCCCTGGGTAAGCCTTCGTGCAGATCTGCCGTCAGGCGTTACTGCCCAGATATCAAATTCATCATACAGCAGAATTTCTTTATCGTGCTTGCTCCATGCAGGATTTCCAAATGTGGTTTTAGGTTCGAACAAACGGAACTTTCCTTCAAAGGGCATTCCGGTCTTTGAAGTGATATTGGTATGGGATTTAGTTTTTGTATCATAAATCCACCAGTTTTCTTCCTTGAAATAAGCAATGTATCGGCCTGCGGGAGAAGGAACTAAATCCCAGTATATTGCTGATTGTTTTTTAAGGAGAAGCTCTTTACTGCCATTTTTGACATCCATAATATAAAAATCACGAGGTCCCTGAGCCTCAAACTGCGGTTCGTACTCCTGCGGGTTAGATAAAATAGCATGAGTATTATCTCCCGTCAGGACGATATCTGGCAGGCTATCTGAAGAAATTGCAGTAACGCTTCCTGAAAAAGGCTGCCACAGCATGACTTTTGGGCGCTGATGAAATCTTCCATTATACTTTTCATCTGGGTATATCCACTTATCATTTGTATTCCATATCTCAACTGTGGATTGCTGAAGGGTTTGAAGTGCAGGTTTCAATATCATTTTAAAAAATACCGTCTCTGAGTTATCGGCCACAAGCAGCGCATCTGCAGATTTATCTGTCAGGACCAGATCCGGAGGAATTGTCTTGTACAGTTTCGGGTTAAATTCAAAAAGTTTTGATGATTGAAGCGAGTAAAAAAATAAGGACTGTATTGCATCAGGACCGCTTTCTGAATGAAATGCAACTGCTCCTGAGTTTTTGCTCCATACAAAATTCTGGAAAGCGTCACTTCCTTTCGCAATTATTTTTGGGGAGCTGCTTTTATTAAGATCCAGCAGATAAGCATAATTAATTCCATTAGAAAATGTACTGTATAAAAGAGTTCGCGAGTCCGGGCTGAGTGAATAATTACGGACCAGCGAAATTTCTCTTGCCGTTTTTTCGAGCGGAATTTTAATCAGCAGTTTGTTTTCTCCCGCGTCATGCAAAATCAGCAGATCATTACTTTCTGAATAGCTGTATTCCTGAGAGGCACGAAAACGCTCCTTCCTGCTGCTCTTTGGATCAATAATATGTATTGAATCTTTTGAGTGATATATAAAGTAATTGTGTTTTGTAAAAAGAGTCTGGTTTCCTGATGGAAATGCAATTACCTTATTGTTAACAGTATTTTTGAAAAACAGAGTGTCAGCGCCACTGTGGTATGTCATTCTGTAGCTTACCCACTTTTCGTCGGGTGATATCTTATCGGCTTCTAAAGAACCCCATAGAACGTAATCTGATGAAGAAAGCTGTTTTCTTAGTAACGCCTGCCCCCATGTGGGACAGGCTACTAAAAACAAAATTAAAAATAAAACTAAAGTAGGTAATTTAGAAAAAAGCTTTTTTGGTCTATAAAGTTTAAGCATAACTGTAAAATTTTAATATCCCGGATTTTGCGGTCTTAGGTTAGGATTTGTTACCATTTCATTTTGAGGAATAGGCAGCAGCTGGTCATTGGTGTCCCAGCCGGCCTTGACTAAAGACAGAATAGCATCAAGTTTTTTGAACCGCTGCAGGTCAAAAAAGCGATGACCTGATTCTGTAAAGAGCTCCCACCTTCTTTCCTGAAGTACTGCGTTTAGGATTTCATCCTGTGATTCGGCAGCTGTACTGCCAAGTCCCGCGCGTGTTCTGATTTTATTAAGATCTTCTTTAGCACCGATCAGGTCTCCCGTTCTGGCTCTTGATTCAGCTCTTATAAGGTACTGTTCGGCTGTCCTGAAAATAATGGAATACTCTTTAGAAACCGGAGTGTAATTCTGTTCCTTGTATTTATAGGGATGAAACCAACTGGTTCCGCCGTTACTTACCTTTTTTATCCAGCTTGTTTTTCGAAGATCAAGATCTGAAAAGGACTCTACCAGCTGAGAACTCAGGGCAGCAAAGGAAGGAGGCCCCTGCTCAAATATAAATAAGGTTCCCTCCGGAGTATTCTGGCCGTCTTCAGCTGCCTGAAGCTGCCAGATCGTTTCTTTTGAATTCAGTAAAAAGACAGTGTTTAGAGAAGAGAGTGAATACAGATCTGTCTGATTGATTATTGAAGATGCTTCATTTGACGCCTCTTCATAAGACTGATTTTCTAAATAGGTCCTTGCCAGTAATGCCCTTCCGCAGTATTTGTTGGCGCGGATTCTTTGACTGCTGCTGTAATTTTCAGGCAGAAGCGCTATTGCTTTTTCAAGGTCTGCAATGATATTTTTATAAACTTCTTCAACACTCATCCTGCTGGCAGTACTGTTTTTCCGATAGTCTGTATTTGTTATATACGGAATACCGCCAAAGAGCTTTAGCAAGTAAAAATGTGACAGTGCGCGAATAAACAATGCTTCCCCTAAAAGCCGGTTTTTATTCTCTTCTGCTATATTTTTACTGGCCTGAAGTCCTTCAATAACTGCATTGGCTGCATAAATTTGATTATAGGAAGTATTCCAGTATTGTAAAACATTACCAGATGAAGCTAAAAGAGTATTGTTGTAAAAAGGAATGCTGGGGTTGGAAGGTCCTCCAAAAGCTGTCAGTTCATCAGTATAGTTTCCTAACTGATTTGATATTCCGGTATAAGAGCCGTTCAGCAACCCCGCATCTCTGATTTTTCCATAAATATCCGCCACTGCTGCATCAGCAGTCGCATAACTGTCAAAGACCGCCGTATTTGATAATTGCGATTTTGGTAGATTAACTTCGACAAATGAGTCGCATCCTGCAAGCATTAAAATAATGCTGGAAAGGCTTATGTATTTGATTAGTGATTTCATAATCGGTGATTTAAAAGGTTAGTTGTACTGCAGCTGAAACTATTTTTAAGGGAGGAAGAAAACCATAATTTATAAATTCAGGATCTCCGTCATTATAATTTGTAAAGGTCAGCAGGTTCTGTGCCTGCAGCATTACTGTACAGCTTGTCTGCTGCAGTTTTAAAGGAAGTTTATAAGAAACTGAAATATTTTTCAGTCTCACAAACGAAGCGTCGACCAGGGTTGCATCACTGTCATAATAATAAAACTGTCCCATGACAGCTGCGCTGTTCTGTCCCGTAGTAAAAATTTGGTATGGCGCGTGATCCCCTGGATTCTGCCAGCTGTCGGTAATTCTCTGCTGTTTGTTGGACATATCGCCTGCAGCTCCCATAGGAAATATCTGGTTCTGCTGTTTTACGAATTGGAACAGGAAGTCCAGCTTCCAGTTTTTATATTCAAATTGGTTTTGCAGGCCTCCAAAATATTTGGGATTCAGGTCGGCAGCATACTGTCTGTCTTCCGGGTAAGTTATTTGTCCGTCACTGTTTAAATCTTCATATTCGTAGATACCGGTCTGTGGATTTACCCCTTTTAATTTATACATAAGGTAAATATTGAGAGGACTTCCTATTCTATATTTTTGACTGTATGGAGAACTTTCCAGATTAGGAAATCGTCGAAGTTCGTTTCTGGCTGCAGTGAAATTGAAACTGGTCGACCATTTAAAATTTTCTGTGTTGAAATTAATGGTTTGAAAAGTCA
>Ga0247805_1000283_pt1 | contig 28549 bp, 25 predicted proteins | sample UWRJL044104R1_FD_180930 | JGI IMG/M metagenome (GOLD analysis project Ga0247805, IMG submission 180930) | Plant litter microbial communities from Arlington Agricultural Research Station in Wisconsin, United States - UWRJ-L044-104R-1 | ecosystem: Environmental > Terrestrial > Plant litter >... | reverse complement strand
TCCAAACACCACTTGTATCGGAGTAAATCATGACCACCTTCCAGGATTTGCCGCCTCAATCGCGGCGTGCGGTCCGGCAGAGTGAGCGCGACGGCGATGCCAATGCCGCGGTCACGTCAGCCCCGCTGAATCTCGCACAAACGTTCTTACCGACGCCTGATGCCGACCAGTCGAGCCCGCAGGCGCCTCCGCCGACCGGTCGCCGTTCACGCGTTGCGCCGCAGTCCGGGCTCGTGGACATGCCGACATCGCAGTCGGATGGCAACACCCCCGAGCCGCTCAACTACATCACGCAGGGTGCTCCGGGCTCGCAGCAGCCCAGTGCGCAGCAGCAAGGCTCGCAGCAGCCCGCCGCGCCGTCGCACGTCGACTCCGCTCCGTTCGCCGCTGCGCAGCAGACCGGTGAACAGCCGTCGTTCCGTGTGCGTGATTTCAGCCCCGAGAGTCGCCGTGCTGCTGCGTTTCCCGCCCCGCAATCAGCCGCGGCACCTCTCGATTACCGCACGCAGGCAGCACCCGTGCCGATGCCCGTGCCCGCCGAGGCTGCGCCAGCAGAAGCTGCGCCCGCAGAATCAGCGTCTGGAGAATTCGCTGCTGCCAGCAGTTTTGACAACGCCGCTGCCGACAGCGCCGCTGCCGACAATGCCGGTGAAGACAGTGCCGCTACAGACAGTGCCGCTACAGAGAGTGCCGCTGCAGAGAGTGCCGCTACCGACCGCGCCGCTGCAGACAGCCCTGCCACCGACAGCGCCGCTGCACGGCCCACCACGTCCGAGCCTTCGCCGTTCGCGACGCAGCCTCCCGTAGCGGTTTCGCCGACGGTGACCCAGCCGCCCGTTGCTACCGCAGCCGCGCCCGCACCTTTGGCCGCGCCCGCACCTTTCGCTGCCGCACCCGCCCCGCAGCAGTCAGCGCCGGCAGCACCCGCGCCAGCTAGCCCCGCGACCGCGACGCCCACGCCCACTACACCTGCACCTCTCGGCCCGCCCATGAGCCGCCGCGAGCTGCGCGCTCGGGAAGCAGAGGCCCTCGCCGCTTCGGGAACTTTCTCCGGAGTCTTCGAGGTTCCCGAACTTGTCGAGCCCGTTGTGGCTCCGCCGTCGAACCTGTCGAACGCCATGGCCGAGTTCGAGGCTCTCACCCGTACCGCTCAGCCCGAGGTCGCGAACCAGGATGCTGATGCGACGCACGAGCCAGATGAGTTGACCGGTGCGTCAGCCGAGCAGCTGCAAGGCTCAGAAGCTGTCGACCAGAAGGCAGCCGACGACGCTCGTGCACAAGACGCGCAGGCGCGCCTGATCCAGTTGCGCGAAGCCGCGGCACAGGAAGCCCAGGCCCGCGCCGCAGAGCAGCAGGCCCGCGCCGCAGAGCAGCAGGCTCAGGCCCACGCAGCTCAGCTCGCCCAGGAGCAGGCACAGGAGCAGGAGAAGGCGCAGGCCGCCCACGAAGCGGAGCAGCAGCGCGCACGCGACGCAGCTCTCGCCGCCCAGGCCACTGCGCAGGCCGAAGCCAACGCGCGAGCGGCAGCCGACGAGCGCGAGAAGACCGAACTGCTCGCAGAGCGCAAGCGTGAGTACGAAGCCGAACAGCCCGAGCGTGCCCGCGAGGCACAGGCTCCCGCCAACCCTTTCGACGCTCTCTTCGCGGCGCCAGCGGCACCCGCGGCCGCGGTTCCTGCGACCGAGCTCAACGTTCCGTTCGTTTCACCCGAGATTGAGCAGACCGGCAGTCACGCGACATCCACCGGTCACTGGTCACGCCAGGCCGAGATCGATGACGAGACGCAGTCGATCGAGAACACGCTCAGCCGCGAGGTTGGCATGGGAAACGTCGCGACAACGACAAGTGCTCTTGTGCTTCCGATCATTCCGCAAGACAGCGACTTCGGCTCCGTGCTCAACGGAACGGGCGAGGTGCTCATCACGGGCAGCATCGACCTTCCGCGCAGCCTGAGCTCGACGGGCGGCGACGCTCGTCGGTACGACGACCCCGATGTCGACAACCTCTTTGATGCCTTCGACAACGAGATCATCAGCACCGACTCGGCGCCTGTACGCGCCATCCGAGCCGTGAGCACCCACACATCAACGCATGGCGTTGTTACGACGGCGACAAAGCCGCGCGGCAACCGACTCCTCGTCGGAGTCGCGATCGGCGCAGTCGTTCTCGCGATTGCGGTCGTCGGACTTCTCGTCTTCGTCGTCAGCACTCTCAACTAGACCCAACCTGTGACATTGATCACACACCCACAAAGGACCCAGTGACTGCATCTCCTCGCGCCCGCGAACTCGTAAACATCGCGGCAATCGCCGCTGACTCGAAGCAGGCAGAAGACCTCGTCGCTCTCGACGTCTCCGGCCCGCTTCCCCTGACCGACATCTTCCTGCTCGCCACCGGTCGCAACGAGCGCAACGTTGTTGCGATCGCCGGCGAGATCGAAGACAAGATGATCGAGGCCGGTGCAAAGCCGCTCCGCCGCGAAGGTCGTGCGGAGGGTCGTTGGATCCTTCTCGACTTCGGCGACATCGTCGTTCACGTCTTCCACGAGGAAGACCGCATGTACTACGCGCTCGAACGCCTGTGGAAGGACTGCCCCGCGGTCGAACTCGACGTGCCGTCGATCGTCAACCCGGCTTCCATCGAGTCTGCTTCGGTCGAGACCGCCGAGTAGGCCTCCGCTTAACACTTCGTAACACTGATTTGTTCGGCGTCACACAAGTTGCGACACTGAGCACTGTGTCGCCCGTAGCCGTGTGACTTTCCGAGTCACACCTACCGGGTTGCCCATGATTTCCATAGATTCAATTAGCAAGTCCTTCGGGAGCACGCTTGCGCTCGATTCCGTCTCGCTCGAGGTTGAGCGCGGCGAGATCTTCGGCGTGATCGGCCAGAGCGGCGCGGGCAAGAGCACGCTTATCCGCACGGTCAATCTGCTCGAGCGCCCCGACAGCGGAACGATCACCGTCGACGGCACCGACCTCACGAGCCTCGGCTCGCACGAGTTGCGCATCGCCCGCCAGAGCATCGGCATGATCTTTCAGCACTTCAACCTTCTCTCGTCACGCACCGTGCAGCAGAACGTCGAACTCGCGCTTGAAATAACTGGGGTGGATGCGAGAACCCGCCGCTCGCGCGCCGCAGAGATTCTCGATCTCGTTGGGCTCACGGCAAAAGCGAACGTGTATCCCTCGCAGCTTTCCGGCGGACAGAAGCAGCGCGTCGGCATTGCCCGGTCGCTCGCCACAAACCCGAGTGTGCTGCTCTCCGACGAGGCGACGAGCGCGCTCGACCCCGAGACGACGCGCTCGATCCTTGAGCTTCTTCGTACGCTGAACAAAGAGCTTGGCCTCACAGTTCTGCTCATCACTCACGAGATGGACGTTGTGAAGTCCGTCTGCGACTCTGCTGCTCTCCTCGAGCACGGACGCATCGCTGAGCACGGCAAGCTTGTCGAGCTCATCTCGCGACCAGGGTCACGGCTCGCTCACGAGCTGTTCCCGCTCGGCGAGGTGCCGGCGAGTGCGACGGGCACCGTCATCGACATCACCTTCAGCGGGGGAGCGGCCGACCGACCGGTCATCGCGCAACTGGCCCGTGATCACCAGCTCGACGTGTCGATTCTCGGCGCGACGATCGAGACTATTGCCGGAAGCCAGGCGGGCCGCACGCGGCTCGAACTGCCGGGCGCGACATCCAAGCATGTGGCGATTATTGCCGACCTGCGTAAACAGGGGCTCCTCGTTGAGGTTGTTCGAGGTGATGCAGCGTGATCGATACAACAGACCCGAAGTTCTGGACCGACCTGTGGCAGGTGCTGCTGATCGGTACCGGCCAGACGCTCTACATGGTGTCGATTGCGCTCGTTGTGACGATCATTGTCGGTCTTCCGCTCGGCGTGCTGCTTGTTGGCACGGAGCGCGGTGGACTCTTTGAGAAGCTGTTCGGCTCGCGCCGTGCGGGAATCATTGTCAATCGAGTTCTCGACTTCATCGTGAACCTTGGCCGATCGATTCCGTTCATCATCCTGATGATCGCGGTCATTCCGTTCACGCGACTCATCGTCGGAACCTTCATTGGCTCGACGGCCGCGATTGTGCCGCTCGCACTCGTTGCGATCCCGTTCTTCGCCCGTATGGTCGAGATCGCGCTCAAGGAGGTCGACTCAGGGCTCACCGAGGCGGCCAACTCGCTCGGCGCCTCGCGCTGGCAGATCGTGCGCAAGGTTCTTGTGCCCGAGGCGCTGCCGAGCATTCTGCTCGGGCTTTCGACGACCGTGACCTCGATCATCAACTTCTCGGCGATGGTCGGAACCGTCGCGGGTGGCGGACTGGGTGACGTGGCGTTCCGCTACGGCTACCAGCGCTACTCGACGATCCACATCATTGCCGTCATCATCATCATTTTCATCATCGTGCAGTCCCTCGCGGCCATCGCGACCTATTTTGCGCGGCGCTACGCTCGCAAGTCGATCGACGTGGCAGCCCGATAACTTTCCCTTCGGCGGCAGAAGTCAGCATCACTGTCGCTCCTTGCACAACACCCAACCCCCTAAGAAAGAAGACATCATGCGTTTCTCTTCCCGCAGCGCGCGCCTTGCTGGTGCCGCCGTTGCCATCGCAGCTCTCACCGCAGGCCTCGCAGGTTGCGCCCCAGAGGCAGAGGTGCCCGCGGGCACCGACGACCTCGGCACGATCAAGGTCGGCGCGCTTCAGACGCCCGCCGGTGACATCCTGACGTTCATCTCTGAGAACCTCGCCGCTGATGCCGGACTCACGATCGAGTTCGTTCCCTTCACCGACTACAACACGCCGAACCTATCGGTGAGCGACGGGTCGACCGACGCCAACCTGTTCCAGAACTCGACATTCCTCGAGACCTACAACACCGAGACCGGTAGCGACCTCGTGAGCGTTGGCGAGATCTACCTGCCGAGCGCTGCGTTCTACAGCGACAAGGTCGGTTCGATCTCCGAGCTCGCCGACGGTGCGAAGATCGCTGTTCCCAACGACCCGACGAACGAGGGCCGCGCGCTCAAGATTCTCGCGGCCGAGGGACTTATTGAGACGACCGACGAGCCGACAACACTCGGCGACATCACGGCGAACCCGAAGAACTTCGAGTTCGTTGAGATCGAGAACGCAACACTCGCGCAGTCGGTTCCCGACGTTGACACCGCGTTTGTGACGATCTCCTTCGCGCTGCCCGCCGGCCTCACGGCTGACGACGCGATTCTCATCGAGGGAAGCGACAGCCCGTACTACAACGTGCTCGCCACAACCCCCGCGCTCGAGAGCGACCCGCGCATCGTGAAGCTCAAGGAGCTCCTGCTTTCGGCAGAGACCCAGGACTACATCAACGACACCTGGGGCGGACTCGTCATTCCCGTTTCCTAGTTCGTGACGAGAGGGCGTCGGGCTTCGGCTCGGCGCCCTTTCGCGTTAACTCCCCTCGAGATCCATGCCGATGGATGTCGCGCACGCGGCTCCGTTGACTCACGCGCGCCCGCTCACTATCCCAACATTGCCCGCAGCGCCGCGCTCTTTGTGTGCATCGGTATCGGACGCTGCTCTGGGTCGATGTCAGGCGGCGGAATGAGAAAATACTTGCCACCGTCGTGAGTGATCTCCCACCCGTTGTTGTGCAGCAGCAGGTGATGATGTCGACACAACAACACTCCGTCTTCGAGATTTGTTGAGCCGCCGTCTCGCGCCCAGAACTTCGTATGGTGCGCTTCGCACCAGGATGGCGGTCGCTCGCAGTCTCCCCAGAGGCATCCGCCGTCTCTCGCCGCAAGTGCGATGCGTTGTCGTCTCGAGTAGAGCCGCTGCTCGCGACCCAGATCGATGACTGACCCCGTCTCATCGAACTCGACCGGCTCGATGACGCCATTGCACGAGAGCCGCTCGACGGTCGCGATCGAGATCGGCGTCGACTGGCCCTCGATGTGACCGTGGCCTTCGTGTGCCTCGAGGGAGGCAGCGGCGACGAGCACTCGGAGCACAGGTGCGCCGGTACCGAGCAACTGCGACGAGTCTGCATGGGCGCCGCTGCGCAAAAGATCGAGGAAGACGTCAGAGACAAGCTGCTCGGTCGTACGCTCATCGCCAAGCAGCGCCTGCGACGTTGCCGCGTCGTCGGGGTTGACGAACCGCGGCCCACCGCGACGCGGCGATGTCGTGCGGTCGTAGAGCTCGCTCACGGTTGCGGCTGACTCCGGGTCGAGCGTCCAGATGAGCTGCGACATCCCATCTGGAAGTTTGCGAAAGCGCAGTGACCGCTGCTCGCGCTGACGCCGCTCGCGGTGGGCGATTCCCGCTTCGTCTATTGCGTCGCGCTGCTGGCGAGCAAGTTGGAAGAGGCGATCGGCATCGACGCTCGGTGCGAGTGCGCACAGGCGTGCGGCCGCATCTCGGAGCATCTCGACGGATACATCTAGGGTCGGCTCGCCGAGTCCGTTGCGAATGGCCTCTGCGCTCGCTACCGAGAGTGAGCGGTCGACGACCGCGGCACCCACGGGAGCGAGCCAGGGCGGCGAATCCGGCGTCGCGACAAGCTGACCGACGCGCACAGCGGTTGATGCCTCGCGCTTTGTCGAGCCCGTTGTCGCCCGCACAAGTTCTTGGGGTGTTCGGTGGCCGAGGCGCTGAGCCAATCCGGTCGAGCCAAGCTGCGGGGCGGAACGCCGCGCGATCTCGCCAGCGATGAGCGCGGCGTTTGTCGTGACGAGCTGTTGCTCACGAGCTGTTGTGCGTGCGAGCCGGAGGAGGATCTCGTCGTCGATCGACGAGTACAGGGCCGGGTCATCGGGAACCGCCGAGAGCGCGGCGACGACTGCGTCGTGCTGCGCGATGAGGGTGGATGAACTGGCCATGGGTCAATTTTCCCACTTCGAACAAACGTTCGATAGTACCAGTTCTCTTGAGTATTCCTCCTGTGGAGGAGAAGACGAAGCGAGAAGCTACAGCCCCCGCTGCAACCACGGCCGCAGCGCCCGCGTAACGAGCGGCAGCGCGAAGTAGGTCATGATCGGCGACACGATGACAACGAGCAGCAACACCCGCAGGGGGAGTGCCCAGTCCGATGTGAACCCCGACAGTACCCAGTTTGTCGCGAGCGAGAGCGGATAAAACACGATAAAGATCGAGATCATCTGCTTCCAACGCGGGGGAGTCTTCTTCACAGCAGACGGTGCGGCGATAACTTCGACCGACGCGGGCTCGTCGAACCAGCCCTCAATGCCCGTGCGGTGCTCCTCGGGCGTGTGCTCGACCATTCCGAGCGCAGATGCTACCCACCAGGCACGCTCGGGTGAGTTCTGCCAAATCTCGAGGTCCGCAGCATCCGCGAATCGAAAAAGCATGTGCCATTCTGGCGACGATGGATCCGGGCGAACCCAACCCGAACCGAGATATCCGGGCGAAGCGCTCAGCAGATCCTGCCCGGCGCGAGCCCACGCGGCGACCTCTTTGGCCCGTTCCGGGTCGACGATGCGGGTGACAGAGACGGTAATCGGTGTGGCCATGCACCAAGTCTGCACGACCCGGTGTTCATTCAGAGCCGATTGGATGTCGCGGCTCGCCCCCGCGGCATCCGAGCCCGCCACTGCCGTGCGTGTACCGCCGTCGCGCCCCACGCAGAGCCGACCGCGAGCAGCGCGAGCCCCCCGAGTACAACAGCGCCGACGACGGTCGCCGTGCGACACGTATCCATCCAGGCTTCAAAGACACCCGGTGGCAACTCGCCGCCGTTGTTGCGAGTTTCGCCGCCACGCACGATGAGGCCAGCGAGCGCGCCACAGTTGCTTGTGCCGCCGGTGGGATACGGAGCGATGAGCGGAGAGAAGGTGAGAAGTACCGCGCCGACAATGGCAACGGCAGTGATGAGGCCGAGAAACACAACAATCGCGCGATTGAGAGCGAGCTTCATGCGCCAAGTATGCCAGCGCGGTTCGCGGCGCTCTCGATGTGTAGTAATCTTGACGAGTTCGCTTTTCGCAAGCGGATACACCGAGGGTCCATGGCGCAGCCCGGTAGCGCACCTGCATGGCATGCAGGGGGTCAGGGGTTCGAATCCCCTTGGATCCACTCTCAAGCACTAACAGAAAGAACCCCGTCGCGAGACGGGGTTCTTCTCTTTAAGCGGTTCTGCGCTAACGCACACTCTCGATCCACCACTGCGGCGCGTTTGCGATGATGACCCCAACGGCGTCTTCGATGTTGGCAAGGTCGTCGTCCTGTATCCAGGCTTCCATGCTCGCGGTTGTGCCCGCCGCCACAAACGCTGCAACCATCTGGATGTCGCGATCGCTCGCCGCGGGCAACGCGACTCGGGGCGTCGACTGTCGCAGGTGCAGCAGAAAATGCTCGCGCAGCAGGTAAGTCAGCGTTCGCCACAACGGAGCACTCGACGGCGCCCGGTAGACGTGCACGTATTCGACGACGTGCGACAGAATCGCCACTTCGGCTTCGATGCCCGCAGCGACCGGCGAGGTGTCATTGGCGACGATGACTTCGTACGCATCCGCGAGCGCAGTGAGCATGTCGGCTATCGCGAGCTGAAGAATTTCGAAGGTGGATGCGCCATAACGACGCACCTGCTCGAGCGAGACGTTCGCGGCGGTGGCGATCTCCTCGAGAGCGACATGATCGACAACGCCAACCCTTGCTCGCTCAAGTGCCGCAGTAAAAATGAGTTGGCGATTTTTGTCGTCAATTATTCCCATGTGGAGAACTTATCAAACACTTGACGGGTGCACTGACCGGTTGGTGTGCGTCGTCGCCCGTTACCGGCTCGAGTCGAAGATCCACGACGGGGCAGCCGCGAAAATGACAGTCACCGCGTCATCCAAGTCTCGTGTATCTCCGCTGCGCAGCCAGGCTTCCATCGCCGCGACAGTGCCGGCAGCCGTGTAGGTTGCGAGCATCTTCTTGTCGCGCTCCGAGGCGTCTTGAAAGGGCAACCGTTCGGGGTGGAACTCGATGCGCTGGGTCAGGTAGGTCAAGAACCTGCCAGTGACAACACGCCAGAGCCGGTCGGTGTTAGAGCTGAGGTAAAGGGGTGCGTAGTCGATGAGGTGCTCGAGGATCATGCGGTGCGAGTCGGCGACGAGTGCGAACTCGTTTGTGTCGCGCGTTGCAATGAGTGCCATGTCTTCTTCGAGCAGGTCGAGCAGGTCGCCGAGTGCCGACTCGGTGATGTCAACGACCGTAAGGCCGAGCTTGTGGACGTCGGTCAGATCGACCCCGGCGGCGGCCGCGAGTTCCTCGAGCGAGATCGTATCCGCGGGGCGATCCCGGGCGATCTCCAGAACCGTTCTTTTGATGGGATGGAGACGCTCAGGCATGTGGACAACTTATCAAGATGGATATGCTGAGCGCGCCATTATTGCGCCCCAAAAATGGGGACGGGCTCACGTTTAGAGTAGCGATGATGACATCTCCTCTTGATCACCGTGCACTTGTAGCAGCTCTCAATCGCGACGAGATCCGCTCGTACACGAACTTTTCGAAAAGCATCGGTGTGCCGGCGTACGATTCGGTGCCCATGACCCTGCGGTCCGTGGCGACGACGGCACTCGTTTTGATCTTCACACCGTTATTCGCAGCCACCGGGGTAGTCGGATTGGTCACGCGCGGCGTGACCGCCGAAACGGTCGCGATGGCATTCTTCTCGCTGATTCTCGTAGCGGGTGGACTGATCATTCTGATGCGCGTTCGTCTGCCGCGCCGCGGGCGACGGCTGTGGCGCGAGAGGCTCGCGGTTTCACGATTCGCCGAAGAGAACGGTGCGTCGTACGAGGCGCTGACGTCAGAGACACCGCGTGTTGGAATGCTTTTCTCGATCGGCAACGAGCGTCGTGTGTCTGACCGTGTGCGTTTTCAGCGGGACCCACGGTTTGAGGTGGGCAATCTGAGCTACCGCATCAACCTTCCGAAGAACGCAGTGCTCGACTTTCACTGGGGCTACATTCGTATCCCGCTCGAGCGTCGCTTTCCGCATACCGTTCTCGATTCGCGCTCGAACAATGGAGTGCGGGGTGCTCGGCTACCGGCATCCATGTCGAACCGGGGTACTACCGAGCTCGAGGGTGACTTCAGCCGGTTCTTTGAGCTCACCGTTCCGCCGGGCTACGAGCGTGACGCGCTCTATCTGCTTACGCCTGACCTGATGGCGTTGCTGATTGACGAGGGTGCCGACTTCGACGTCGAGATCGTCGACGACGAACTCTTTGTGTACCGGCCCACGCCTTTCGCGCTCGCAACGACCGAGGAGTGGCAGCGCATCGAGCGAATCGTCGACACGATCGGCGCCCGCGCCCAGCGACGCACGCAGAGGTACAGCGACGAGCGCGTTGGTGACCGCCTGCTCAACAGGGTTGCGCCGGGCGGCAGGCGCATTGCCGCGGCGCGCCTGTCGCTGCCCGCGATAGCGTTGCTGCTCGCAATCGGTGCGGCAGTGATAGCGGTGATTGTCGCCCCGAGCTAGAAGGCGCCGATCAGCGGCAGTGCGCGCCCGAGGCAGTCTGCCGCACAGGATGCTGTGAGACCTGAATGTCTACTGGACGCGCGCTGACACCGAGCGGAAGGTTGAATCATGACTGAATCAACACTGACCGCCCTCGCCCTCGTCTGTACTCTCAAGGCATCGCCCGCCGACTCGAGTTCCGAACTTCTCGCGACCCAGATTCTCGATGAGCTGGCGACGCATGGTGTGACAGGTTCGTCTCTTCGCGTCGTCGACTTCTCGGTCGCCCACGGCGTGACGATCGACGAGGGTGATGGTGACGAGTGGCCGACCATCCGCTCGCGCATCCTTGCGGCCGACATTCTTGTCGTCTCGACCCCGACCTGGGTCGGCCAGCTCGCGAGCCCCGGAGTACAGGTGCTCGAGCGTCTCGACGCCGAGCTCGCAGAGACCGACGACAAGGGCCGCCCGAGCATGTATGACAAGGTCGCGGTCGTCGGAGTCGTCGGCAACGAAGACGGCGCGCACCACATCGTGTCGCAGCTTTTCCAGGGGCTCGGTGATCTCGGCTTCACGATTCCCGCCCAGGGCTCCACCTACTGGAACGACGTCGCAATGGGCAGCCGCGACTACAACGATCTCGGCGAGACCCCGAAGTCTGTTGCAGACGCCACGAAGGCACTCGCCGCCAACGCGGCACACCTCGCGAAGTCGCTCGAGGCGACCCCGTACCCCGCGTAGCGTGGCACACGCTTAAACTCGAGGGATGCGCGATCGCCGACGTTCTGACTGGGTCTGGTTTGTAGCGATCGGCCTCGTCGCCGGTTTTCTCTCCGGGCTCTTCGGCGTCGGCGGCGGCATCCTGATAGTTCCCGCGCTGGTTCTTCTCGCGGGCTTCGAGCAGAAGCGTGCGGCGGGCACGTCACTCGCCGCGATCGTGCCGACGTCGCTCGTCGGTGTTGGCAGCTACGCGATCACGGGCCACGTCGACTGGATCGCCGCGCTGCTGCTCGCCGCGGGCGCAATCGGCGGAGCGCAACTGGGAAGCCTTTTGCTCGATCGTTTGCCTCGACGCGCCATCCAATGGGCATTTATCGCTTTTATCGTCGTTGTGATCATCTCGCTCTTTCTTGTTGTGCCCTCTCGTGAGGCAGATGTTGTGATCACGGTAGCCAGTGGAGCCGGTCTCGTGGCCCTCGGGCTCGTCGTCGGTGTACTTTCGGGCATCCTCGGCATCGGGGGAGGAGTAGTCATCGTTCCGATGCTCGTTCTGCTGTTCGGCGCGAGCGACCTCGTCGCAAAGGGAACGTCGTTGCTCGTGATGGTTCCGACGGCAATCTCGGGAACGATCGGCAACACGATCAGAAAGAACGTCGACCTGCGAGCGGCAATCGTCGTTGGACTCGCGGCCTGCACAACAACCGCGCTCGGCGCTCTCGTTGCCGGCATCATCAGCCCGCTGACCGCCAACATTCTCTTCGCGATTTTCCTCGCGGCTGTGGCAGCGCAGCTCGTCACAAAGGCGCTCAAGACCCGCTAAGTTCGGCGACCCCAAATGTTTACCCTGGGGCTACGCGGCAGACACTCGGCACTGTGAAGGTGGCCTCTGCCCGTTTTCCTGCCCGAAGGATCCAGTGTCGCTCGATATCCCGCGTTCGCTCACCACTCTTCGTGACCCCGCGGATGTCGCATTCCGAGGCGTTGCGCGTGGCGGCGGCATCATCGTACTCACGATCATGTCGCTCGTCGGTGTCTTTCTCGCTTTCCGCGCTGCGCAGGCGCTATCGGTCTCCGGATTTTCGTTCGTTACGGAACAGGCATGGGAGCCCGACTCGGGCCGCTTCGGCATCGCGGCGGTTCTCGTCGGAACGATCCTCATCGCGCTTGTCGCAGTCGCGATCGCCGTTCCTCTCGCCACCGGAACTGCTCTCTATATAACCGAGTACGCGCCGCGCAAGATCCGTTCGTTCCTCATCGGGCTTGTCGACCTGATGGCCGCAATCCCGAGCGTTGTGTACGGTCTCTGGGGCTTCTTTTTTCTACAGGGCAACATCACGCCGGTCTCGAAGTGGATCTCGATGACCTTCGGCTGGATCCCGATCTTCGCCGTCGACGGTGTTGACCCCAACGACCCGCTCTCGAGTGTCACCGTCTACACGTCGTCGACCTTCATCGCCGGAATAGTCGTCGCGTTTATGATCGCGCCCATCATCACGTCGATCATGCGTGAGGTCTTCGCGCAGGCACCGCTCGGCGAGCGTGAGGGTGCACTCGCGCTCGGCTCGACCCGCTGGGGAATGATCCGCTCTGTCGTTATCCCGTTCGGCAAGGGCGGCATGATCGGCGGCACAATGCTCGGCCTCGGTCGCGCGCTCGGCGAAACCATCGCCGTCTACATGATCATTTCGCCGGTCTTCGTCATTCAGCCGCACATTCTTCAGAACGGCGCGAACTCGGTGTCGTCGCTCATCGCCCTTCGCTACGGCGAGGCAACGGAGTTCGGCACGTCGGCCCTGATGGCGTCCGGGCTCACGCTCTTTCTTATGACTCTCGTTATCAACTTCGGCGCCTCTGCGGTCGTCGCTCGTTCACGTTCCGGGGCGAGCAGCTGATGACCGACACAGTTCTTATCCCCACCACGTCGCCCACCACTTTGCGCGCCGAGGTCATTGACGACGGCGAGAAGGTCGGTCGCGAAGAACGCCGCGTGAGCGGTGTGCGCATCAGCGATGTTCTCTCCGCGACGGGTGCCGCCATTGCGTCGCTGTGTCTCACAAGCGTTCTTTTCACCCAGCTCGCGCCGCTGAGCGGGCCGATTGCCTTCGCTGCCGTCGCCTACATCCTGTTTATGGTGCTCTACTCGATTCTCGTCGCGGCCGACGAGTCGCGCCCGGTTGTGATCGACCGCATCATTCTTGTCGGGGTTCACACCCTCGCGCTCACGGTTTTCGCAACCCTCGCGTTCGTTGTCATTTTCAGCATCGTGCGCGGCGCAGAGGCCCTGCCGTTTCTCAACTTCTATACGCAGGACATGTCGCTCGCCGGTCCTCTCGACCCGCTGAGTGAGGGCGGCGTGCTTCACGCCATCGTCGGCACGCTCATTCAAATTCTCATCGCTCTCGCGATCACGATTCCCCTCGGGCTGACGACCGCACTGTTTCTCAATGAGGTGCCGAGCCGGTTCTCCCGCTTTGTGCGCACGATTGTTGAGGCGATGACGGCCCTGCCCTCGATCGTCGCCGGCCTGTTTATCTACGCGAGCTTTATCCTGCTCTTCGGACTCGAGAAGAGCGGCTTCGCGGCGAGCCTCGCCATCAGCGTCATGATGCTGCCGATTATGATCCGCAGCGCCGACGTTGTGCTTCGCCTCGTGCCCTCAACTCTCAAGGAGGCCTCGATCGGCCTCGGAGCCGGGCAATGGCAAACAGTCTGGCGCGTGATCCTGCCGACTTCTCGTTCCGGCCTCGTGACGGCGATCATCCTCGCCACCGCGCGTGGCATCGGCGAGACCTCACCCGTGCTTCTGACGAGCGGCTTCACAGCCTCGCTCAACCTCGACCCACTGCACGGGCCCATGGTGTCGCTGCCCCTCGCGATCTTCCAGTTCGTGAAGTCGCCAGAGCCGACGATGATCGCGCGTGGTTTTGGAACCGCTGCCGTACTGATGTTCATTGTTCTCGCGCTCTTTGTTGTGGCGCGAATCATCGGTGGCCAGACGATCGCCATCAAGGAGAAGCGTGCCGAAGGCCGACGCGCGTTCTGGAACGCCGTCGCAACGCCGCTTCGCCCCGCAGGTCGCGTTATTGCCAAGGGCTTCGCCGCGACCGCGCCGGCTCGCACGGCTGCAGCGACAGTGGCACGAAACACCTCGAGGTCGGTCTGGGCCCGTCTCGCTCCGCTTCTCGCAACGGTCGGTGCCCTCATCGCCGGTCTCGCCCGCAGGTTGTGGAGTGAGATCCGCGCCTGGGTGAAACTCCGCATCTCGACTCTCCGCCGCACTTCCGACACACCCCCAGCCAAGGACGACACGCCATGACCCCGACTCGCACGAGGCGCAGCCTCACGATGCTTCTTATCGCAGCCGTTGCCGCGATGGTCGCACTGCCCGCGTCAGCCGCGTACGCGGAAGATTACGTGCCGATCAGCGGTGCAGGTTCGTCGTGGAGCTCGAACGCTATCGATCAGTGGCGCCGCAACGTTCAGCAGTACGGCATGCGCGTCAACTATGCGAGCACGGGTTCGTCTGACGGCCGCAACCAGTTCAAGGCCGGCACCGTCGACTTCGCCTCGTCGGAGATTCCCTACGGACTCAAAGACGGCGGCGTCGTTGACGCACCGCCGAGCCGTGGCTACGCCTACATGCCGCTCGTCGCGGGTGGCACGGCGTTTATGTACAACCTCTCGAGCGGCGGAAAGTCGATAACCAACCTGCGCCTTTCCGGCGAGGTTCTGACGAAGATCTTCACGGGCGTTATTACCAGCTGGGACGACGCCGCAATCAAGGCAGACAACCCCGGTCTGAGTCTTCCCAAGCGCAAGATCGTTCCGGTTGTTCGTTCCGACGGCTCCGGTTCGACGGCTCAGTTCACAACCTGGATGGCGAACCAGCACGGCAAGATCTGGGACGCCTACTGTGCCAAAGCCGGGCGCTCGACACCCTGTGGCGTGACATCCAACTATCCGACCGTCTCGGGTAAGGGATTCATCGCGCAGCCCAACTCACAGGGCGTCTCGGGATACGTGGCCCAGAAGGCCAACATCGGAACAATCACGTACGTCGAGTACTCGTACGCTCTGAAGACCGGCTACCCGGTCGCAAAGATTCTCAACAAGGCCGGCTACTACGTCGAGCCGACGGCATCGAACGTCGCGGTGGGCCTCCTCGGTGCGAAGATCAACACCGACAAGGGCTCGAGCTCGTACCTCACGCAAATTCTCACTGGCGTCTTCAACAACAAAGACGCCCGCGCCTACCCGCTTTCGTCGTACTCGTACCTCATCGTTCCTACCCGCATCGAGAGCAACTTCACCGAAGAAAAGGGCAAAACGCTCGGCGGATTCGCCTATTACTTTCTCTGCGAGGGGCAACAGCAGGCCGAGGTCCTCGGCTACTCGCCGCTTCCGATCAACCTCGTGAAGGCGGGGCTCGATCAGGTCAAGAAGATCCCCGGCGTCGAAGCGAAGTCGATAAACATCACAAAGTGCAACAACCCGACCTTCTCGAAAGACGGCACTAACACCCTCGCTAAGAAGGCGCCGCAGCCTCCGGCCTGTGACAAAAAGGGTGCTGCCCAGTGCATAACGGGCACGGGCGGAAGCAAGACCGACACGGCGTCGAGCGACGACTCATCAACAGACGACGGCACGGATGGCGCAACCGACGACCTGGGCACCGATGGTGGCACGGGTACCGACGGTGGCACTGGTGGTGCGTCGAGTGCTGACGGCCCCGTGTATTGCGAGGCAGACACGGGAGTGTGCGCGAACGTTGTTGCGCTTCCGGTGGAGGTCGAGAGCGAGTCGAGCTGGGGCATGCCGCAGACGTTTATGGTCGCGGCAGTTCTGCTGCTCATCGGTCTCGTGGTTCTGCCACCCACTCTTGGCCAGTTCATCGCCCGCAGAAAGAGCCAGTCATGACAAACGCGCACCTCGTTCGAGCGGGCAACCTGACTCTCGCCTTCGGAATTCTGCTGTCGACAGTCGCAGGCACGCTCCTTGTCGTCACAACCCCCGCCGAGGCGACCTCGACCGCGCCCGCCGCGATCGAGCAGGCGACGAGCTTCGTCACGCCATCAACACGCTCGGTGTCGTGGGCAACACAGCACACGACCGAGACCGAAGAAGTCGTTGAGCCGACGGCGACACCGGAGCCGACAGCAGAGCCCACCGAGGCACCCGAAGCGCCGACCCCGGTCATCGAGCCGGTCGAACCCGAGGCAGCCGTTCCGCCCGTCGAGACGGCCGACCCCGACTACGAGAACTTCAAGAACCTCGACATCACCGTCAGCCAGACCGAGAACCTCGTCAACCAGGGAATCCGCGTTTCGTGGACGGGTGGCAAGCCGACGTCGGCGGGGGAGTACGCCTCGAACTACCTGCAGTTCATGCAGTGCTGGGGCGATGCAGCAACAGGGCCGACTCCGCAGCAGTGCCAGTGGGGAACACCGACAAACACCGTCGGAAACCTTCTCGGCACCAATGCCTCCGGTCGCGACCTCGTCGAGTACGAAGACAACGCGCAGCTCTACACAAATGACATCAAGCGCACACCGCCGCGTAGCAACCCGAACCTGCGTGTCTTCGGCTTTCCCTTTACGTCGGTCAAGGGCGGTAGTGAGTTCGACGTCTCGAGCTACTTCACCTCGGCGACGACGAACGAGATCACTGCGGCGCGCACGGGTCGTGATGGAACGGGTTCTGTGTCATTCGAGACTCAGACGAGCCTCGAGGCACCGCACCTTGGCTGTGGTGCGGTCGTCGCATCCACCAATTCCGCTCGTTCCTGCTGGCTCGTTGTTGTTCCGCGTGGCGACCACAACCTCGACGGTTCCTACGCGCCGACCGCCTCAGCTGCCGGCCGCGTCAAGGGCAGCCCGCTCTCGGCCTCCGCATGGAAGAACCGCGTTGTTGTGAAGCTCGACTTCCAGCCCGTTGCGGTCTCATGCCCGATCGGCAACACCGAGCGACGCATCGTCGGCTCCGAGCTCATCGCCGACGCGATCACTTCGTGGCAGCCGTCATTGTGCGGCACCGGCACCACCTACGGCTTCTCGCAGATCGGCGACGGCGAGGGCCGTCGTCAGATCGTCACCGACGTCGAGGGCGGATCGAAGTTCGCGGTCGTCACCGACCCGCTCGATCCCGCGACCGCGGGCGACGCGAAGATCTCGTACGCCCCAATCGCCAATTCGTCGATCGTCGTCGCGTACAACATCGACTACGCACTCACATCGAGCGCTGCCCAGGTCGGCAAAAACGGCACCCAGGTCAGCGACCTTGTGCTTAACGCGCGACTCATCTCGAAGCTACTCACGCAGTCATACCGAGTGGATGTGCCGCGCTCAGGTACCGGCGACCCCGTGCTGACCGGCAACCCTCGTTCACTCGTGACCGACCCGGAGTTTCTCGAGCTCAACCCCGACTTCAAGGGTTGGATCACCGGCATAAACCCCGATGGCCTGCTCGTTGCTCTCGGCAGCAGCGACGCCAACGCTCACGTCTGGAAGTGGCTCGCCTCTGACCCGCTCGCGGCGGCCTTCCTCAAGGGTGAAGCCGATGAGTGGGGAATGAAGATCAACTCGAGCTACCTGTCGCTCAACCTCGCGACGGCTGCCACCGACAACTTTCCGAAGGCCGACCTCACCACCTACCGTGTGTCACCCGCGCCAGAGCCCGGCTTCGGCACTCTCGATATGCGCCCGTACATGAATGACATGCACGAGGCCGCGTATCGCACGCTCAAGGCCGACGCCAACGTCAAGATCACCTGGGACGAGACCAAGGAGCCAGCCTCGTACGTCTCTGCGGGCCCGCAGCTTCCCGGTCAGCGCTTTATGCTCACGCTCACCGACTCCGCCTCCGCGGAGCGCTACGGGCTTTCGACGGCACGACTCGTGAACCCCGCGGGCCAGGCCGTCGGCGCAACCGACGCGGCAGTCACAAAGGCCATCGAGGCGATGCCCGATTCGACGGTCGCAGGCGTCAAGCTCTTCGACCCGAACATTCGCACCCTCGGTGCTTACCCTCTGAGCATGCCCACCTACGCCGCGATCAATGCGTGCGCGACATCCAAAGCGACGATTAAGGATTACGCGAGCCTGCTCAGCTACGCGATCGGGGCTGGCCAGGTCAGCGGCAGCGCAGCCGGCCAGTTGCCCAACGGATACGTGCCCGTCTCGGCGGCAAGCGTCAAAGCGACAAAGGCCGTCATCAAGAAGCTCGGCTCGACGACACCGGGCAAGGGCGAGTGCGCGGTAGTGAAAGAGGAGTTCGAAGAGTTCGACGACTCTGGCACAACTTTTGTTCCCGACGATTTCACCGAAACAGAACCCGCTCCGGCGCCGACGGCCGACCCAGAAGAGGTCGAAGAGTTCGTGACAAGCGACTCGCCGATGTCGAACGCGCGCCTCGGTCTGCTCGGCGCGCTCGCGCTCGGGCTGCCGTCGATGATCGCCGGCCCGCTTCTCACAAAGCGCGGTCGACGCCTCTCTGAAATCGACGACCTGTAGCGCTCCGACCGTACTCATTCGGTACACCGAACGTTTACCCACGCGAGTGCTGGCGTTGGCCGACCACTCATAGCTTTGGCTCGCCCGTTCAGAGAAACACTCACGTGTGCTCGACGAGGCCTCCCGCCCTAGAAAGGAAACAACCCATGAAGGTAACCACCTTCTGCAAGTTCGGCATCACCGCCGGAGTGGCAGCGCTGCTCGTCGGTGCACTTGCCGTTCCTGCGTCAGCTGACCCTGCCACAGACACCTACGGCCAGCTCGTCGGCCTCGGTTCCGACACCACCCAGGACGTCGTCAACGGCCTCGCCGCTGAGATCGGTGACGGCAAGCTCGCTTCGTACGACGCTTTCGGTACACCCACTGTTACGGTCCGCAACGGCGGAACCGCTATTCCCCGCGCCTCCGGCTCCGGTGCAGGTCGCGACGCTCTCCTCGTCGCCATCGGCCAAATCGCCTCGAAGAGCGTCTCTGTTCCCCCCACCGGCACGGCAGCGGTCAACGCGAACGTTCTCGGCCAGGTCGACTTTGCTCGTAGCTCGAGCGCACCCGCTGCCGGTGACACCACCGCAGAGGGCGTTGTTTCCTACATCCCCTTCGCTCGTGACGCGGTCAGCGTTGCAGTAGCAGAGGGCAGCCCCCTCGCCGTCGTACCGTTCAAGGTCGGCAGCTCAGAGACCGCGAGCAACGGCGACGCGAACCTCTACGACATCTACCGTGGCGCCATCAAGTACGCGTACATCAGCGGCACAGCCGGCAACTACAGCTACGTCGGCGTTGGCGCGACAAACACTGCTCCCCAGGGTGCGACGGCATACGCCATCCAGCCGCTTCTTCCGAAGTCCGGCTCGGGAACGCGCAGCTACTTCATCGGCAAGCTCAACCTCACAGAGCCGAACATCACGGCTCAGCCCACCGGCACCATCAAGGCGACCTACGTCGCAGGCGGCGCGACGGTTGACGTTCAGGAGCACGACGGCTCAGCGCTCGTCGGCGACCCGACCGCAATCGTTCCGTTCTCCATCGCCCAGTGGGTCGCGCAGGCCAACGAGGTCGGCCAGGTTTCTGACCGCCGCCACGGCGCCAACATCCTTGGTCTCAACGGTGCAGCTGCAGTAACGCAGACCGCCGGCAGCTACGCCACGAACTCGGCCTTCTCGGCTCTCGTTCGCGACGTCTACAACATCGTTCCTTCGGCTCTCGCCGATGACGCGTCGTCAGACATCGCAAAGGCCTTCGTCGGAACAGACTCGCTCGTCTGCACCGAGACCGCGACGATCCTCGCCTACGGCTTCCAGCTGCTCCCCGGCACCACCGCCGAGACGCGCTGTGGCTACACCGGTCTTCGTGCCTACACCGGCTCGACGAGCACCGTCGCGGTCACCGACATCGACGAGACCACATCGGTCGGCGAAGAATTCTCCGCTGACGTTACGGTCAACGCCGGTAACCACAACCAGGGCGGCACCGTCTACCTCGTAGACAAGGCCACAAACGACGCACTCGGCGAGGCAACAATCGCTGCCGGCGCGACGACAGCCACGATCACCGCCTCGAGCGACACGATCGGAAACGCCACGGTCTTCGCCGAGTTCGTTCCGAAGCTCTCGGGCATCAAGTCGAGCAAGTCGGGCGAACTCGCCGTCGACGTTGTCGCACAGCCCACCGTCACAAACGTCTCGGCACCGTCGGGGCTCACGATCGGCAAGACGGCTAACGTCATCGCGTGGATCGACGGCGCTGCACCGGCCGGTGGAGTTGTCACCTTCCGCGACGGCTCGACGGTCATCGGAACGTACACGCTCGCCGCCGGCGAGCAGGGCGCATTCGTAACCTTCGTTGCGAAGAAGGCCTCGTACAGCATCACCGCTAGCTACGCAGCCCCCGCTAACAGCGGTGTCGCCGATAGCACGAGCGCCGCGAAGTCGCTGACAATCGGCAAGGGCACACCGGTCGTCTCGACCGCAGCTGTCAAGGCTGTCAAGGCATCGGCGAAGGCAAAGGTCGTTGTGACCGTCAAGGGCACGACCGGCGTCTACGCAACGGGCACCGTCACGATCACCGAGGGCACGAAGGTCCTCGTTCCGTCGAAGGCGCTTTCCTCGAAGGGCACGGCAACGGTAACGCTGCCGAAGCTCAAGAAGGGCACCCACAAGATCACGATCACCTACAACGGAAGCGACCTGTACAACACGGCCGCTAAGACCAAGGTCTCGGTCAAGATCAAGTAGTTCAGCTTCACACGAGGCACCGCCCCGCACGAGAGTGCGGGGCGGTGCATCACCCGTTTACCCCAGTTCGCACCCGAGGAATCCCATGAGCACAAATCGCACACCGAGCGAGGCATTCACAAAGCTCGCTGCCCGGATGCTGCCCTCGAGACGTTCGCGCCCGGCCAACGGTGTCGTGCGCGAGACAGACTGGCGCGCTCGTGAGCTCGCGCAGTCGCAACAGGAGGTACGCCCCACCTCTCGCTCCATCCCGCATCTCGGAGACTCGTCGAAATTCCGCATCGCCGGAACAGCACTCCTCGTCGTCGGCGCCCTCCTCATCGGCCTCGTCGCCCAGCTCGCTGGCGTCTCGCAGTTGAGCTACGCGCGCGACCAGCAGCTCGCGCTTGACGCGTTCCGCTACGACCTCGCAAACGCGACGGCCCCCGTCGGCCAGGTCTCGTCAGACGGCAAGCTGCTTGCCGCCGGAACCCCCGTCGCCATCCTCGACATCCCCACACTCGGCGTTCGCGAAGTTGTGCTCGAGGGAACCACGTCGCACACCCTGCTCTCCGGCCCGGGTCACCGCCGCGACACCCCGCTGCCGGGCCAGGTCGGCGCGAGTGTCTTCTACGGCCGACAGGCGTCGTTCGGTGCGCCGTTCGCCGCGATCGGCTCGCTCAAGAAGGGCGACAAGATCGTCGCCACAACGGGGCAGGGCCCGGCTCGATACACGGTCACCGACGTTCGCTACACGGGCGACCCGCTTCCCGCTCCGATGACTTCGGGTGAGGGGCGCCTTACGCTCGTGAGCGCAGCGGGCATCCCCTTTATGCCCGACTCGATTGTGCGCGTCGACGCGAAACTGACATCGACGGCACAGGAGAGCCCGGGAAAGGTCGTCGGCTACCCCGCTCTCGACGAGAACGAACTCACGATGGCTGGCGACACAAGCGCTCTTCCGTTGCTGGTTCTCGGCATCATCCTTCTCTTCGCGTCGCTCGGTCTCCTCACGCTGAGCCGCCGTTACTGGGGTCGATGGCAGACCTGGATTGTCGCCGTGCCCGTACTCATCGCCGTCGGCGGATTCTGCGCTCAGCAGGTCGCCGTGCTGCTTCCCAACCTGATCTAGCCCGCTCGCCCGAGACAAGGAACCACAATGACCGAATCGACAGACACCGCGTCGCTCACCGAGACTGCCGAGCTCACCGAGTTCGACGCCGCCCTGCTCGCGGGCGACGACGTCGCGACGACGCAGATCGAGGTTCCGTCGCTCGCAACTCTCCACGCGCGCAACATCTCGGCCTGGTTCGGCGACCACAAGGTTCTCGACCGCGTTTCACTCGAGATGCCCGCGGGCAAGGTCACCGCGCTCATCGGCCCGTCGGGCTGCGGCAAGAGCACCTTCCTGCGCACCCTCAACCGCATGCACGAGCTTGTGCCTTCCGCCTCCCTCGCGGGCGAGGTGCTTCTCGATGGCACCGACATCTATGACGCCGGTCGCCGCATCACGCAGGCCCGCCGCGACATCGGCATGGTCTTTCAGAAGCCCAACCCTTTTCCGGCGATGAGCATCTACGACAACGTCATCGCGGGCATCGCGCTCACCGGCATCAAGATCGGCAAGTCGGAGAAGGCAGACCTCGTCGAAGAGTCGCTGCTCAAGGCAGGCTTGTGGAACGAGGTCAAAGACCGCCTGCGCCAGGCCGGCGGTGGCCTCTCCGGTGGCCAGCAGCAGCGCCTCTGCATCGCGCGCTCGCTCGCTGTCAAGCCGCGCATCCTTCTTATGGACGAGCCCTGCTCCGCCCTCGACCCGACCTCAACGCGTCGCATCGAACAGACGATCATGGAACTCTCGACCGACGTCACGATCGTCATCGTCACGCACAACATGCAGCAGGCGCAGCGCGTCTCCGACCAGTGCGCGTTCTTCCTCGCCGAAGCCGGAACCCCCGGCCAGATCGTCGAACACGGCCCCACCGACGTGATGTTCGAGTCACCCCGTGACAGCCGCACCTTCGACTACGTCAACGGTCGCTTCGGATAACTAATTTTCGGTCGGGCACTTTCGAAAATTCAGGAGATCTGTGTCCCGGCCGCCCGTGAGCCCAGTAAATGCGGGGCACGGTTGCGGTGGCCGTGACCGATCTCCTGAATTTCCGACATGAAAGCGGCGGTTGTGGATGTCGCGGTCGTGCGTCAGGCGCGGCCCGGGTTGACCGGTGCCGGGGGAGCCGCCGGTTTCGGCGTGATCTCCGCAAGCCACCCCGCCATCCGCTGGGTGCCGGTGCTTGTTCCGAGCTCGTGGCGAAGTTCGGGGTTGCGCCAGTAGAACTGCAGAGCGGTGTGCGTGAGTACCGGCGACGCGTCGAAGATGCGCACGTTGTAGCTGCGGCTTGTTCCGCCCGTTTCGATCTGCAGAACGGGAATTGGCGCGTGTCGAGCGCCGCCCGAGGTTACAAACGTCGCTGCGATGCCGGTTATCTCTTCCCAGGTGTATTCGCTGCTCTCGCCGGCGACGAGTCGGTTAGCGATTCCGTGCTCACCGAGGGTGAACCCGTGCAGGCGCGGCCAGCCCGTGCCCCTTGTCTGCGTGATGATCGACCGGATGGCAGCGACGATAAAAAACAGACCGAGCGCGCCGGTTGCGGCACTCATGACCCAGAGGGCTATCGTCGCGGTCGGCCCTTCCTCATATCGGTCCGCTCCGAACTGTGTCATCCACGCAGCAACGGCGATGCAGCCGCCGCCGAGTATCCCGAAGGTTGCGACCATGGGCCACGGCACGGGGCGGAACTTCACAAAGTGCACCCAGTCGTCCGGCGGAGGGGTTACCGCCCTTGTCATGACCACAGCGTTTGCGATTCGCATCGGCTTGAGTGAGGTGACGCCGTTCTGCCCGAGCGCCCAGGCGATGAACGCGAAGGCTCCAAATGCGACGGCGCCGAACAGCCCCGCCGACCAATTGCCGCTCCCGATGATTGTTACGAGCGAGAGCCCGGAGAGCACACCAAAGAAGATGAGCGCGAACTTGATTCGCGGGGCAGTGCGACCGTTTGCCCAGCCATCGGGAACGGAGAACGGTACCTGAGGCATTGTCTGAGACTAGCGCGCTGCAGTAGCGTCGTGACTAGGCGCGCAACTACCGGGGGAGTTCGATGTCAGAGCAGGTGTTGCAGTACGCGCGAGCGTCTCGCTTCAGCGCGGTTGGCACCTCCTCGACGCTAGAACTCGTGACTGCGGGTGGCACGCAGCAACACGACGCTCCTTTCTTTTTCGACGGATTTGTTGACCACGCTGACGCTGTCGCGGCCGCGCTCCTCATCGTGGGACGGGTCGCTCGCACACGGTTCTATGTGCCTCCGACGATGATCGCCGCGGCGCTCAGGGCCGCCGACCCGGTCGTTACAAGCACGCCCGACGGGATTCGATTCGAGTCGTTTAGTCCGTGCGCCGGCGTGTACGGTCGTCTCGACCTCGATGTCGCCTCCGTAGATGCATCCGTCGTCGCATCGGGCGTGACGAATGTTGATTTCAATCCTGAGATGCGGGCCTTGCTCGCGAGCGTTGTGAGCGGGGAGCCGATGCGGCTTACAGTCGGCACGGGTGATGTCACGATTGCCACTCTCGACAGCACGGTTACCGAAAAGAAGGTTCCGCTTCCAGAACGATGGCTGCGCAGCTTCGCCGAGGCGCAAGTCGTTTCGCGGTCGTGCGCGAGCGCTCTGTCGCTCAACTCCGCCGAGGCCCGCCGCTTTGTGGCTGGTCTTCCTCGCTCGACAGCGACGAAGAGTGTTATGTGGGTCACGGCCGCCGGTCGTGGCGTGCGGCTCGCGAGCAGTCCGGGTGCGACTTCCGTGGGCCTCGCAGGCGCGGAGCGGCTTCGAGTGATTGAGCCCATCCTGCGGTTCGCAACGGGGGTTCGGGTGTACGCGCCCGACGCCGTGACAGCCGCCGCCAGCTTCTGGCAGGCGGATTTGCCCATGGGGCGCCTCGTTGTCGGGTTCAGCCCCGAGAAGAGTCGCGGATTCTCCGGCGAAGGCCAGTTACTCGACGACCTCGTTGCCTCGACCGACGACGACGATGTTGACGCCGTTCTCGCGCACCTCAGCTTCGAGTCGCGACTTGACCCTGGTGAGCTCGCAAGCAGCCTCGGCCTCTCAGCTCAGCGCGTGGCGACCGCTCTTGCCAGGCTCGCTTCGCAAGGCCACCTTGGCTTTGACCTGCATTCCAAGTCGTACTTCTATCGACCTCTGCCGTACGAATCCGGGTTGCTCGAGCAGTTGCATCCGCGAATTGCTGGAGCTCGCGCGCTTCTCGAGAGCGGTTCGGTTGACTGGGGCGAGGATGCAACGGCGACAGTGACCTCGAAGGGAATCGCGTATCGCGTGCGGTTGTCGACTCCCCAACGGCCCACCGAGACCTGCACCTGTGCCTGGTACGGCAAGTACCGCGGAGATCGCGGAGCCTGCAAGCACGTACTCGCAGCGAAGCTCGCGAGAGCGGACGCCGAGTGACCGAGTTCGACGATGGTGTTTCGCACATTTTTCCGAGGATGTGGAAGGAGCGCGCCAACTTCAAGCCCGAGGATTTTGCGCAACTTGCCGACAAGATTGTGGCGGAGCTCGGACCTCTCGCCGAGAACATCGACGGCGACAAGATTATTCGGGAGGCCTCAACTAACAGCTGGAATGGTGACGCGGGCACTTCCGTGCTCGTGCTTGAGGCTGCAGGACTGTTAAGCCTTGACCGAACGCCTGACGCCTATGTTGTCGCGCATCAGACGTCACTCGAGCTCGCCGGCGCAAGCGACTACCTTCTCGAGGGCAACCCGGCCTTCACCGCGCAGACATTCTGGCGATTCTTTGAGATTGCCGGTGGCGGAGAAATTTCACTGCGAAACCTTGGATTTCGCTGGCCTGACACAATTGCGAGATGGGTCTACCACGGACAGCTTCCTCGCGAGCGTGTTCTTGCGAGCTGTCTCGAGGCGCTGAACCGCGACTTCGGTGCGTACACGTCTGGCTGGTACTCGGCGCTCTTCAATAAGCTCGAGCCCACCGTCGATGAACTTGTTCCGCTCGAGAGCGCGATTCTTCGACTGCTTGGATCATCTGTCGGCGCTACCGTGACGCTTGCGGTCACGGCGTGCAAGAGACTGAACGCCGCCGGGTTTCTATCAATCCAGCCATTTGTCGACAGTGCGGCCGCTGCCGTGGGCGGCACAAAGTCGTCTGCGCTGACAGTGCTCGGCATCGCGAAAGACGCCGACGCCTCATCACTGTTCACCGTGGCGCTTGAGCATCCCCATCGCGACGTGCAGCTCACCGCGGCGAAGTGGCTCGTCAAGCACGGATACCGGTCGGTAGTTGAAGAGGCACGTTCGTCGATGGCGCCTTCGGTGCTCACCGCGGTCGGTCTCGCTCTTGAGTCCGCGGAGGGCGTTCACGAGGTCTCAGGCGAAAGAACGTGGCAGCCGCTTGTCACCTGGCCCGACGACGAAGTCGTCGAACGTCTCGCGGTGCTCCTCGAAGACGCGAGCGACCCCGTCGAGGTAGAGAACGGGCTGCGCGCACTCGCAACGACCGAAGACTTCACGGCACTCGCCCCGCTTGCCAAGGCTGCGCGTCGTGCAGTGAGCAGAGCGGAGGGTTACCCCAACGAGGGCGCGAGTCTGAGCGCGCTCGTTGGCATGATTGTGCTCGCTGCCTCCGGGATCGACCACGGCTCGAAGGTGTCGCGCCTCGTCGATCTGTACCCACCTCTCGTCTACCCACGATTCGACGAAGTTCGTGAACGCGTTTTGCGCCGCGGTGCCCCGCACGTGCTTCTTGCCACGCCTATCGACAGCGCCGGGTGGGTTCGCCCGATCGACCTCGCGTCACGACTCACGACCGAGGTGTGGCCGGCTGATCTTGCGGCAGCGCTTTTGCGTCTTGCTCCCGAAGGTCGCGCAGAAGCGTTGGCAGCTTTGCCCCCGCAACTGCCTCGGGAGGTCAGAGACGTCGTCGTTTTTGCGTTCGGCGCTAAGCCGGGCAAAATCCGCACAGCACAGTGGTGGGTTGCAGCTGCGCAGTCGCTCGACCCGTGGGCAGAACATAAGGCGCTCATCTCCGCCCGACTCGGGCGCCACGGTCAGGGGCGACCCGTTGCGGCAAAACTCATCGCCGAGTACGAGCACAACTCGGCAGCAGATCGCGCAAGATACGTCGGACTTCCGGTTGGGTTTTGGAGAGTTAAATTTGACGCGGGCGACAGCCGTTTGAAGTCGCTTGTGCAACCGGCTGACCAGCCAACGGTATTTGAACCCCAGCGCAAGACCGGTTGGGAATGGGGGTCGGTCTTCGGAACTCTCAACGCCGACGTTGCCGCATTTGTCGGGCCGACGTGGCCGCGGTCGACTGAAGTCGCCGCCTACACGGGCATTCGCGCGCTTATCAGCCGCAGCGTCCACGGCGAAACCGGGCACTCCGCCGAGGCTACCCTCTCGGCGATCGCTGCGAGCCCCGGAACGGTTGGCGAACTCGGGCGTTCGGCGATAGTTCTCGGGCTGTCCGGTAAAGACGTTCCCTTGCGTCGACACGCAGCCGAGGTTTTTGTCGACGTAGTTCCGAGGCGCACGAGTGTCGATGAGTTTGCGGCGACTCTCTCGTCGATCATCGGACTGTGCACTCTGACCAGACTGACTGATTCGCTCGTCGACGCGGCGGGTCTTTCCGCTTCTGCCGCAAGCACTGTGACCGACCTGCTTATTTCGGCGTTGCCAGCAATCCCACGAGAAATGACGGGCCTCGCGAGCCTGCTCGCCCTGCTCGACGACGAACTATTGCGCGCAGCTCGGGCAACCGATGACCCAGCGCTACGCGATTACCTCGCCGGATTCGCCGGCAGCTCGAAGGCAGCCAAGTCGGCAAAGGCGATGCTCGCCCGCTAGATCGTCTGCTTCCCCGATTCGAAAATTCAGGAATACTGTTGCGCGCAGTAACGTGAGCCCCACAACCCGCAGGGCAGGGTGTGATTGCCCCAACCAATCTCCTGAATCTCCGAAATGGGGAGGGTGCGAGCCGTTGCCGAGCCCGGGCAGGCTACCGAGGCCGCGGCGCGGGCGGCGGCGGGATCTCTTTCGCCGCGATGATGTCGGCGAGGGCGATCGTCTCAAGACCGCGCGCCGTTGCCACGACGACATGAGTCGCATTGCGCGCGCTCACGTAGCCGAGCGAGTCTGTTGCAGAATGCGAAGCCTCGTGCAGCGCGTGCCGAATGACGACGCGCGTCCCCTCACTGAAAGCAAATTCGGCCATCACCAGGATCCCGGCTTGTAGTCCTTGAGGAAGACGCCGAAGAGATCTTCCCCTGCCTCGCCGCGCACGATCGGGTCGTACACGCGAGCCGCGCCATCCACCAGATCCAAGGGCGCGTGAAAGCCCTCCTCGGCGAGACGCACCTTTGTGAAGTGGGGGCGCTCGTCGGTAATCCAGCCGGTGTCGACGGCGGTCATAAGAATGTTGTCGCTCTCGAACATCTCGCGCGCGCTCGTGCGGGTCAGCATGTTGAGCGCTGCCTTTGCCATGTTGGTGTGCGGGTGGCCGGGGCCCTTGTAGCCGCGGCCGAACACGCCCTCCATCGCCGAGACGTTGACAATGTAGG
>Ga0247805_1000282_pt1 | contig 28735 bp, 27 predicted proteins | sample UWRJL044104R1_FD_180930 | JGI IMG/M metagenome (GOLD analysis project Ga0247805, IMG submission 180930) | Plant litter microbial communities from Arlington Agricultural Research Station in Wisconsin, United States - UWRJ-L044-104R-1 | ecosystem: Environmental > Terrestrial > Plant litter >... | reverse complement strand
AGCGCGGTTGCAGATCATAGGCGACCTGCACATTACCATTGCCAAAGGGGCAGAGGACAGGCTTATCGTACTGGTTATGCTTCAAAACGAGGGGTGCGGGGACAGCGCCAAGCACAGTATACCGCCTTTGAACCTCAGGGGAACAGCAGAGGAACTCGACAGCGGTTTTTTTGAGAATATCACAGCGCCCATTGAGTCCGCTTCGGGTCTTATGGTGGACATGGAAGGCTATATGAAACAGCTTGAAGATACCAAAAAGCAGTCGGCTATGGAAAAAGAGAAAGACGACAAGCAGAAAAAAGAGCACGAAGCCAAGGACAAAAAATTCAGCGAAGCTATGGCAAAGGCGGACGAACTGGAAAAAGAAGGGAAATTTCGTGAGGCATGGATAAAAGTGCCTGAAATACATGAGTTTCCCTTTAAGGCAGAGGAAATACGAAGACGCAAATCCGAACTGTCGGCAAAATTTGCGCCCGATCTGTTCGGCAGTACAACAGAAACCGCAAAGACCGAACCGCCCCGGGAGGCACTTTTTCCTGACTATGGCAATGCCAATGTGCAAGAGCCCGAAACGGACGAGGAAGAAATTGACGCAGAGGACACGGAAAACTGGGAAGACGAGAACCAAGAGGAATGATACTAATCTAAAATACAAATCATGTTACTAGCGACACAATTACAGCGGGTTTTTATACTCAAAGACAAGGGGCAGGAAATAAGGCTTTCCGACCCAGAGCCAAGATGGAGCACCGAGGCGGTACTGAATTTTTATGCCCCGACCTATCCGATACTTACCACCGCCAAAATATCAGCCCCTGCCATCAGGGGCGATGCGGTTGAGTACCGATTTGAAACGGTAATGGGAACAAAAGGCTAACCAAAATTTAAAGCCATGAATTATGCAACAGACAATCCTATCGGGAACAGTGCAACTGCCCGAGCGAAAAAGACAAAAACAGCTTCACGCACAGCTCGCAGGGTTTATGCATTGGATGCAGAGACCAAAAGATGCAGGCGAGGTGCAGAAAGACAAGCAAAGGTCAGTACCTGCGGGGATGCTACCGATGGTTTTCTAAAGGTTTCATTTCTGCCCAGACTACAAGAGAATAAAACCCTGCAGGCTTGTGGGGATATTTCCAAAATGGAAAGCGATTTTTATAGCTCTCTTGACAGCCTAGCAGAGCATTATGATATTGTGCCGATGCCGACCCGTTATTTTGAATATCCTTTAAATATGGCATTGGCTGTGTGGGATTTGGAAGAGAAGCTCAAAAAAACTGTGGGAAACTTTTCCGAACTGCGGTTATTGCAGGACAGCCACAGAACGTATCTGCTCAGCGAGGAAAAATATAGCACAGGCACAACGCTGTATTATATCCCCATTGAACCGATTTATCAGATGCTCAAAGACCCCAAATACAAAAAAAATGCGCAACTGCTTTTATCGGTCTGCTCGTATTTGTATCATAGTGCCGATGTACCGTATTTCAGACAGCAGGGCAGTTATCTGTACTGGCTTTATGAAATGCACAGGGAATGGACAGAACTGGACGAGGACAGGGAAGAAAAAAACGAAAGGTATGTGCGGGAGTTTGACAAGGCAGAAGGTATCGGAGACTGTATCGAAAAGAAGATTTTCAACTGCATGAATTTAGAAGTGTTCGAAGAGCGCTTAAACGGCTTTAAGAGCCGTGATGCCTTTGATAAGCAGTGTATGGACACAGCGAAAAAAGCTTTTGCATTATTTACCGACTATCCCAACGAGAGCATTTTTCGAAATGCACCCATTAATGAAGACGAAGAGGACGAAACCGAAAACGAAAGCATCGGGATGGAAAAGTACATTTCCTTTATCTCCCATACCAAAGGATGGCTTTACGAAAGCATTGAGGAGAGCATCAACAGCGAGTTTAACGAATACGGTACAATGGACGAGCCGACCATTTTAAAATGCTTTGACGGAAATAAGCTATCAGAAAACAGCCTTGATTTTGAAAGCCGACTGTTTGCCCTTTTGGATGAACTGTGCGCTTTACTGTATAACTATAAATACCAAGAAAATGAATAATACACTTGATATAACCGAAGATTTTGGGACGCTTTACCATCCGAAATCCGCCCTTGTTTTCTATCAAAGCAATGGTTTGGATAAAGAAGTTTATGTAGAGCATTTTGATATGGATAAACACGGCACCCCCATAAACGCCCATCCCCTCACAGAGCGTGAGGCAGGGGCGCTCGCAAAAGCCCTTACAACTGAAAAGCAGAAGCAGACCGTCTTTTTAAAACCCGTCGGGATTCTGCCGACCACTATCCTGCACATCAATCCGAGCAGGGACAAAGGGGCTGTGATATGGTACACCAAATCCCAAAAAAGACCGCTTTATTTTATAGAGGGTTTAGGGATTCCGAGCGGTCAGGGTTTTGTGCCTGCTATGGTCTGGCAGGCTACCAAAAACAGCCTGCGGGTTTTTGCCCTTTCCACAGGCAGGAGACCCACAGAGAAAACACCATTGTACTGTGCGCCATTTTTCAATATTTATGAGGACGGCAGGGTATGTATGGGGTCAGTCAGTATCGATATTAAAAACTCTGCATCGGTGGAGGAATTTACAAGGGCTTGGGAGGACTATTTTTTTAACAGCTATTTCAGCCACCTGATGGGAGAGAACAGCCCTGTAAAGGGCAACTGCGTGAGCCTGTGGAAAGACTTAATCTCGACGGGCAGAACCTTTCCAACAGCAGTATTGAAAAGCAGTAACAAAACACTTAAAAATCTATTGTCATGAAAACAGGCAGAACCAAAATGCATTTTACGGATAATTATCTGATAAGCCCGACCAATCCCATAACTGTTAACCTTATCGGGGCAGGCGGTACAGGCTCAAAGGTGCTCACTTCCCTTATGGAAATGAACCACAGCCTTGTATCGCTCGGGCATGCAGGGCTTTCGGTGCGCCTGTGGGATGATGACATTATCACAAATGCCAATCTCGGCAGACAGCGTTTTGCGCCCTCTGAGGTCGGACTGTACAAGTCCGTGGCACTTATCAACAGAGCGAATCGTTTTACGGGTACTAAATGGAAAGCGGAAATGCTGAAATTTGAAAGGGACGGCTTTGGGAAACTGCCCAGTAATGCCAAGGCAGTTATTTATATCACGTGCACAGACAGCGTGAAGTCCCGTTTTGACATAGCTGATATTTTAAAAAACAGTAACCAAAGGCATCACAGGGACGACCCCAAATACTGGATGGATTTTGGCAACAGCCAGTATACAGGACAGGTTATATTATCGACTATTGGGGAAATCCCACAGCCCAAGTCCGAAAAATTTGAAATGGTGGAGAGCCTGCCTTTTGTGACCGAGGAATTTGGGGAACTGCTCAATCAGTCGGAAGCATTGGACGACACCCCGAGCTGTTCGCTTGCCGAGGCGCTCGAAAAGCAGGATTTGTTTATTAATTCAGCTTTGGCGCAGATGGGATGCTCGCTTTTATGGAATCTGTTTCGAGAGGGTATGACCCAGAACAGGGGATTTTTTCTCAATCTGAAAGATTTCCGATCACAGCCCATTCCAGTGTAAGCCCGAAATCGGGCGGCAAAAAGACACTCCTTCCTTCGGGCGGAAAGTCTTTTTGCGTTTTAAGCGGTGGAGCGACTTTGCAAAAATGCAGTGCCCGCTATTTTACCAAAACCGCTGTGCTATTTTTTAAGGGATGTTCAGCATCCCTTTTGTTGTTTTTGTGCGGGCTTCTTTTCTTTCCGAGGGCGGCCAAAGAAAAGAAGCAAAAGAAGACCGCTTTTTACTAATTTATTTTCTTTTATTGCTATTTGTGTAGGATTAAAATATTATCTAAAATCAGGTATAAGTACTTATTTGTCAGTTAATTGTATTTTGTAATTTAGATGTGGTTATTATGATTGAGAAGACAGCTGTTTTTTTAATCCGGCATTACACTTTGGAATATTAAACATTAAAAATTAAATCTTATGAAAAAAAATCTACTATTTTTTTTTATTCTAGGCAGTACCGCTGCATACTCACAAACGAAGGACAACCAGCCATTTAATAATAAAGATGGTTTTGCGTTACAAGAAACAAATAAAGAATTGTCCAATCAAGAATTCAATGCAATTCTTCAAACAAGTTTTTCAAAATTAATTACCGGACAAGCTGCTAATAATGTGGGCAGTTATGCTGGACTGGATATTGAGAAAACTGAAGTGACTTTCAGCCCTACATTTATTAGGGAAAACGGAAATATTATTACAGGTAAAATGATGGGAGGGATATCTGACGGAGTCTACGCCGTATTTAATAACTCTAAACTAAATACCAATGTAAGTATCGAAGTTCAGTATCATTTTTTATATAATAATAAGAAAAGGAAAATATATTATTATCTGAGTGATTTTGAAAAGCAAAGACAAGAAGAGGAGACCATTAGCAAAGAGTACGATAAGGCAAAAGCTAAAATTGTTGCCTCTTTTGAAAATAATGAACGTATAATTGAAAATGATAAATTAAACATTGAAAATAAAGCTTATGACGCAGATATAGTAGCGCTTAACGGAAAACTAAATACACCGAAGTCACCGGCTGATATAGAATTACTGAATGCTCAAATTATCAGCAAAACGTTTAAAAAAAAACAAAATTTAGCTAAGATTGCTGAGAACAATGATCTGAATAATAGGTTCGATGAATCAGAAGAACTACTTAAAATCGGAAATGCCAGAGCAGATAAATTGGCACAAAATGATATTTCAAAGCTAAAAGTTCAGGGATATCAATTCTCATGGTTTTCAATATCCTATAAACTTAAAAATGATGAATTCAGATTACTAAATGCTAAAGAAATTTATGAGAATCAAATTACTAGGGATAATTATATCAGCCATGAAGCTAAAACACAATATTCTTTTGTTCAATTAAATCCAGAGAATCACAAAACAACTTACTTTACAGCTTCCATAAACGGGAAGTATAAAAGTAATTTTAATGATTTAAAGAAAGTAGAGGTAACCCAGACAAATAATATGGGAACAGATTCTAATCAAACACGGCTAACTTCTGAAAAATTCTTTGCTTACTCAGGAAGCTATAAGAAAGGTATAACACAACTTAATGCTGATATCGATTTTTATCACTTTCCATTTAACAAAAGTGAAATTGGATTTCATATTTTTCCAAATAGTAAGTACACCCAAAATATTAAACCGGTCTATAATGCCGGAGTTGGCGTAGTATTTCCTTTCATTAACAAAAAGGATGATAAATCAACGATCAATGCTGAATTATACTACAACTTTACCAATATTTTCAACTCAACTGATTCTGATTACTCTATAATTGAGAGAAATAATATTGGTATGCGCTTGGTTTTTCCAATAAGTTTTAACCCTAACTAATTTATATTATGGCAAAACAAAACATTTTCAAAAGCAAAGCCTTTACATCTGTTCTTAAATTTCAGGCAGTTTGTAAAAAAAATGATTTTAGTGGCGAATGGAGATTAACAAAAAAAGAAGCAATATTGGATGCTTTGGAGCATCAGGGAAGCAATAAATCTCATAAAGTAGAGATCTTAGTGGAGAATATGCAACAGTTTACACTAACCATTGGGCGAGATGAAATTAAAAATGCACTTAAATAAGAAAGTGTCATTACTGTTATTATAAAGAAAATGCTACCGGTTTTCTGTCTGCTTCTTTTTATAACTCCAAATAACAAATAACAAAAAATGACCTGCTGTAATTGCAGGTCATTTAAATTTAACTAATAACTAATGATTTTATTAATCGCTGCTGTTAAACTGAAAACTCAGCTGTTTTTCGTTCCCGAAATTATCCGAGATCCAAACATCAAAGGATTGGGAAACTGAAGACTGAGAGGTATAATACAGCCTGAATTGTTCTGCCTGAAGTGGGAATAAATCATTAGGAAGGTATTTGGGCTGATCATAATATCGAAGGGTTCCCTGACCGTCAAACTGAAAGTACCGGATAAAGTACTGCGCGCCCGAGTAATGGCCTGCCCTCTGAATGTTGATCCTGATCTCCACGGTACCGCCATTGGCAATGTCCTTGGGCACCGGCATTACTTTTAGCTGAAAGGGGAAATCCTGCTGGATTTCCAGTTCGTTTTTATCGCATGAGAAGAGTGTCGTAGAACCTATAAGAACTGCCAATATTATGGGCAGCAAGCTTTTTTTGAATGTGCTTAAAATTGCTTTCATGATTTTCGTTTTAAAAATTAAACCTTAATCCCACACCGGCGGATGGGCGGAACTGTTCCAGATCGCTACCCCACAAGGCTTTGATGCGTCCCTGCACAAGCAGCACAAAATGATCAGACAAATACGTTTCCAAAGATAGTCTTGCCCCTGTGCCATAAATAAAACTGTCCTGCGGTACTATTATCGCCCCGTCCTGCAGCACGTTTTCACCACGGTTGATACTTTCGTAGCCTGCCACAGCTGTAAGGCCTGCGTTGAGTGTAATTTTCCTGCCGGCATCTCCCAGGAGGAAAAAACTGTAACCGCCCTCTGCGGTATAGGTCTCTCGGGGTATGTGAAGATCTTTGTATGTGGAATACTGGCGGGCATATTCCAAAGCCCAAAGTTTATAATGTTCATTTTTACCGTTTATGGTCATAGCCATGGAGAGGTAATGGCTCCTGTCAGAGTTTTCATTAGAGTATATCCCTGCAAGAATTTCAATTCCTTTTTGTTTGGGCAGCAGGCGCTGTGCGGCTGCCGTTGTGATGCAAATCAAAATAAGGATCACGGTGTAGCTGTACTTTTTCATTTTCTGTTGCTTTTAATGGGTTAAAATTTCAGGTGCATATCACGCACTAATCGGGCTTTTACCAGATCCGAATTTTCTACGCGAAAAACCTGGTGCCTGCCGCCGTTTTTCTCAAAAATCTCAACTAGCAGTATTTTGTCATCTGAAAGGGTGAACTGATCCAGCAGGAATACGTTTTGATCTGCCGATTTTCCGATAATCTCATCGAGTGTCTTGTAAATGCGAAGCGGAATAAGCGGTCTTTCCTGCACGGCAGTTCGCTTTGCAGTTTTTTTATCCACAACTTTGAAACTGATAAAATCAATTTGAAAAGGGACATTGGTGTGATTGACAAGCTGGGTGTGGAAGTAGTATTTGCCATTATGGATGTAAAGGCCTTTTAAGGTGAACTCTATCCCGAAACTCTTAGCCCCGATATGCTTTAAGATGCGCTTGTGGTTTTTGTAAATGGTCTGCAGCATCAGGCCGGCCAGTGACGGGGAGGTATTTTCCAATTCTTCAAAAAGAACATCGTTTGTGCTGGCTTTGTCCGCAGCTTTCTGCATCGTGTGCAGATCATAGCTGAGGTTCTGTGGGAAACAACTGTACTGCACATTGAAACTGTAAAAACGGCCCTCATCGGTAATGACCGAAAAATTGGTTTCCGGTTCAAACTCCCGAGCCGATGCTTTTATACGAAGCACATTCGGGGCATCATCAGCTTTTGAAGCGATGAGGTATTCGCTTCCTAGATCCACGTAACGGATGGCCGCCGGAAAAATCAGATGCGAGGTTTTATCATAGGTTACTTCCATCGAAAAAGCTTCTATTTTGCCCAAAGCAAGTTGTGAAACTGTATTTTCCTGCGCAGAAACGGGCAGGTCAGATCCGATTAAAATGACCAAGGTCAAAAAGGTTTTAAAATAATTTTTCATGTTTTAAGGTTTTTAGGATCGCTGTTATTTTTTGGAGACTAAAAACATCTGGTGTCCGGCTTTTAGTGTCACTTTGGGGGCTCTTACTTTCTTGGAGAAATAGCCCGAGATGCCCTGTACCACACCACGGCTCAGATCAGAGGCCATTTGCTGTCCTGCCGACTGGGTCAGCATGAGGCTCGTGCCGGACTGCTGGCTCATATTGCCTGCCATTTCACTCAGGGCACTCATTTCAGCAGAATACGGAATGGAGAGTCCCTGCTGGCCGTCAAGGTTATAAATGCTGATATCAACCGCAATAATGTTGCCGTCCACCTCTATTGAGGTAATCTTTAGCTGCAGGCGCCCCGCCTGAATCTTGGCATTGGCGCTCAGTATTGTTCCTGTGGAAATCGTGCGCCCAGCTGTTTGGGCAGGTTCCAGTAAACGCAGTCGTACAGCTCCCTCACCGATAATAGTTGAGGTTTCCTGCGCGCAGGCCCTGACACTGTTTTTTGGCAGTAATGCCTCCTGCTGGGAGCCGGCTGTATAAAAACCGCGGTGGTTCTGGCTCCTGTCGGCTGATAAGACACTGTCGGCAGATTCCCGGTAGAGCGATGATACACCGCTTTTTATCTCGGGGGAAAAAGCAGCAAAATAGGGTGCCTTAGTCACGGCAGCAGGAGCAGGAGGGGTTTTGTGTGTATCGCTTGTGCTGGCTCCTGAAGGAAGATACTTGGCAGCCATCTGGTAGGATTTCTCCATGAGTGCCAGCTGGTCGTCCACTGTTACGGCGGCAGGGACCTCTTTCTGGGCCAGTTTTTCCTTCATCTCTTCCAATTCCTTTCGAAGCTGCTGCGCCTGGCCGTTATCATCCTTGTAGAAAGAGCCCAGCGCGTTCTGGGCATTTCGATAGCTGTTTACTGCCGAATTGCCCGCTTTTCCCAGACTGTCATTTGAATCTTCTTTAGATAAGCCTTCGTTCTGGGCATCTGGTGAATTGTCTTCATTCCAGTAATCGGACAGTGAGGTAAGGGCATTACGCTTTTGCTCTTCTTTTTCCTGGAGCATTTCCTGTTCATAAGCCTTCTGCTTGTCTGCCTGCAGTACCGCCTGCGCAGGCTGCGGGACCGAATCGTTCAGCCCGATATCCTGGGTTTGCTTTTTATCCGAAGACGGTTTAAAAATCAAATACATGCAGCCTATGCATACAATGCCCATCAAGCCGAATATTAGTGGTTTTTTAAGGCGCTCGATAGTGCCTTTTTTTTCATCTGGCAGCTTTGATGTTTTGCTTTGATCGCTATCACCGGTCAGAATGCCGACCTTTTCTTCATTTTTTTTCATAAATCTTATTTTTTAGGATTGACTTTAAGCTGTCCTGCAGCGCTGCGGGAACTTCTTTTTTTTCGGGGACAGGATTTTCAATATGCCCGATGACCATATGTTTGTCAGATCCTGCGGTATCCTGCCACACATTAAAAATGATCACAGCGGTCAGAAGCAGGTACGCGGTAAAAAAGTATCGTATATACTCATGCTGCTTCTTGATTGGCATTTCATCCCATCGATGGTCCAGGCTCTCAAGCCACTTGTCTATGGTGTTTCTTATGTTTTTCATACTTTGAATTTTAGCGTTCTATAACTTCGATATCCCTGTTTTCCACTACAGTAAACTTCTCGATATTAAAGCCCTGCGGGTTATTGTCCGAACGCACGGAGTTTACAAGAAAGCACGTTGTCAAAAGGCTACGTTTGGTTACAATGCTTGAACGGATAATAAACTGCCTGGCATAAGTGCGTACCGAATAGGGGTACTTCTCGAAACTGCACAATACACTGTCTATTTCAATACGCTGCTGTACATTGCCCGATATGATGCGGTTGTAATATCCTTTTTCGGAAAGGTCTTTGTAATAATTAAAGGCACTTTTATCAGCGAGATTAAATGCGCGTTTCATATTGCTTTCAATGGCATTCTTGTCCGGTGCAAGGGTAAAGAACAGTTCGTGAAAACGTCTAACGTGTTCTCGCGCTTCCACAGGTCGGTTGATCGACGCATCCTGGGCCAGTGCCAGCATAAGTGATTTGCCGTTGTCCAGTACGTAGACTCTCTGGCGCTGTTTTTCGGCAAAGCTGTAGGACTGCCAGAGCGCATATCCGGTAACACCAGCGCAGAGCACGGCAAAAACAATGGCGTAGAGCCTAATCTGTCTGAAACTGTTTTCGATATTTCTTAGTGTTTTAAATTCCATTTTTTAAGGGATTAATTATTTGTTGATAAGCCTGCCACCGATATTTCCAACTGTTGAACCCGATGCGGCCCCGGCAATATTTCCTGATTTCATTGCGGTCTGGTTGACATTCCGACTAAAGTTTCCGGCCCCGCCAGCCTGAATAATCCAGCCTGTTACAGTAGGAATAGTGAAGTAGCCCACTATGCCGATAATCATAAAGATGATATACACTGTATTGGAAGTATCGGGAATGAAAGTGGGGTCGGCAAGCATCTCAATATCCCTTTCAATGATCAGGGACTGGATCCTGGCAAGCATTGAGCTGAACAGGTCCGCTACGGGAAGCCATAAATACACGCTGATATATCGCGTGATCCATTGGGTGAGCGTGGCCCCAAAACCATCCCATACCGATATGGCAAAGGCAATTGGTCCGAGTATGGACAGTACAATGAGAAAGAAAGTCCTAATGGTATCGATTACTAATGCCGCCGAATGAAAAAGTACTTCGAGCAGGTTGCGAAACCATTCCTTAACTGCTTTTTCGACTTTATAAGCCTGCCGGTCCATATACATTGCGGTCATCGTTGCAACATCGGAAATCGACCAGCCCAGCTCTTCGAGTTTTTTATCAAATTCTTCGTTGGAGACCAGATAGGCAGTTTCAGGATCGCGGAGCATTGCTTCTTTTTCCAGGAAGTCTTTTTTGGCCTGCAGATCATTAAGGTCCAAAACCTGATTTTCCAGAATACTGTGTGTGCCCTGAACTATAGGACTTAATACTGCATTTATGGTACCCAGTACCATGGTGGGGAAAAACATGATGCATAGTCCAAGGGCAAATGGGCGCAGTAATGGGTATACATCGATTGGTTCTGCGCGGCTTAGCGCCTGCCATACTTTTATAGCTACAAAGAACAGGGCTCCGAGCCCCGCCAGCCCTTTGGCTACTGCCGCCATATCAGCAGAAAGCGGGAGCATTTCATCGTAGAGCGAGCGTAGCACCTGATGAAGGTTATTAAATTCCATGACTACCAGTATTTTTGGTTTGGGGTTCCATAGAGGTCAAGCACTCTTTTTGTATTGTTGTGCTTTTTTGCCCTTAAGATGCTTACCGAGATATTTTTATTGGTATAATATCGAACCAGACTGTGGTACTCTTTTACTTCTTTGTACACTCGGTCAATAATATCCATGCGTTCCTTGTCATTAAGAGAGAGGCTCGATGAGCTTACAATTTGTTTGAGTTCTTTCAGCAGCTCGGTACTCTCACCCAGCAGTGCTGAATAGCCGTTGGCAATAGCAGCCAGTTCAGCTACAGAAAAATTGGGATCGTTGATCATCCTGCCAAAATTCTTTACATACATCTCCGAGACATCGCCCACCAGCAGCACAGTCTGCTGTACCTTGCGGGCATCTTTTACCAGATTATTGATGGACTGAAGTTTGTCGTAATATTCCTTGCCCTGTTTGTATACCTTTTCAACTTCTTTGAAATTTTTCACAACATTGGATACCGTGTTAGAGGTCTGCACGATTTCATTGGCGCTGTTAAGAATCCCTGAAGCCAGGTTGGCAGGATCGGTAACCACAAATTGGGCTTTGGCTGTTGGTGCAGCGGCAAGCATGAATGCCGCAGATACCAGAAATAATGTTTTTTTCATTGTTTCTTAATTTTTATATGATTAATAATTATTGATTTTCTTTGTCTCGTCTGCTCCTAGCAATCTGCTTTATGGCGAGCTCTACATCACCGCCGAGTGCTGCCGCCAGCTGCATCACTTCCATTTTTTCAGTTTCCTCGGTCGTGTAGGCATAATACTCCGCCGGGCTCACTTCCGTTGCATATACCGCAGAGTGCGTGCCTCCAAGGCCAATCCAAACTTCCTTATAAAGCCTTGAAGGGTCATTGTTCATGTTAATGGAAAGTATCTGAGCCTTTTCCTTGTCAGTCAGGCCGAGCATTGCCTGGATATCATCGAACTTGTTCATGTACTTGCGCTGGTCCAAAAGGATTTTACAGTCGGAGTTGTTGATAATACTTTCCTTGACAATAGGGGACTGGATGATGTCATCTACTTCCTGGGTGACCACAATGGCTTCGCCGAAAAACTTCCTCACGGTCTTAAAAAGGTATTTGAGGTAATCTGCCATACCTTCCTTAGCAATAGCTTTCCAAGCCTCTTCAATAAGGATCATTTTGCGTATGCCTTTAAGCCTTCTCATCTTGTTGATAAACACCTCCATGATGATGATAGTGACAATTGGAAATAGGATTTTATGGTCCTTGATGGCATCAATTTCAAACACGATAAAGCGTTTGGAAAGCAGATCGAGTTGCTTGTCGGAATTCAGCAGGTAATCGTATTCTCCTCCCTTGTAATAAGGCTCCAGAACGTTGAGGAAATTAGCAATATCAAAGTCCTTTTCCCTTACCTGCTTTGCTTGCAAAACTTGTCGAAAATCGTCCTTAACGTAGCGGTAAAAACCATTAAAAGAAGGGAACGCGTCAAGTTCTTTAATCCTTTCAATATAACCGCTCACAGCATTTGACAAGGCAACTTCTTCAGAGCGGGTAGGAGGCTCGTCATCCCTTTTCCATAAAGTCAATACCAGTGTTTTTATGCTTTCTCTTTTTTCAATGTCAAAGATGCCGTCATCAGTATAAAAAGGATTAAAGGCAATGGGATTCTCTTCGGTGTAAGTAAAATAAACCCCGTCTTCGCCTTTGGTCTTTGCCTTGATAAGTTCACACAAACCCTGATAAGAGTTACCCGTATCCACAAGAAGGACATGAGTCCCCTGCTCATAATACTGCCTGACCATGTGGTTGGTAAAAAAAGACTTTCCGCTTCCTGAAGGCCCCAGTATAAATTTGTTCCGGTTAGTAATGATGCCGCGCTTCATGGGCAGGTCTGAAATGTCCAGATGGATCGGTTTGCCTGTGAGCCTGTCTGCCATTTTGATACCGAAGGGTGATGGAGAATCATGGTAATTGGTTTCCTGGGTGAAGAAACACAAAGCCTGTTCAATGAAGGTATAAAAACTTTCTTCACTTGGGAAATCCCCTGCATTACCGGGCATCCCCGCCCAATACAGCGTGGCTGTGTCAGTTGTGTTGTGGCGTGGCTTGCATTCCATAAGGGCAAGAGCGCTGCCGCAGTCATTTCTGATCTGCTTGAGCTCGGCGGGATCTTCCGACCAGGCCATGATATTGAAATGCGCCCGGATAGAGGACAGTCCAAAAGAGTGTGCTTCGTTCAGGTAGCGCTCAATCCACTCTTTGTTGATTTGGTTGGCACGGCTATAACGGGCCAGCGAGTGCATATTCCTTGCGGACTTTTCAAACTTCTGCAGGTTGTCCTGGCTGTTGTCCAAAAACAAGTATTGGTTGTAGATGTGATTACAATTCAGCAGTAATCCTACAGGCGCGGCAAAAGACAAACGGCAGTCACTTCGGTCTGTTGAAAGCTTTTCATATCGGGTGTCCGATGAAATTGTTCCGGGCAGGTCGTCGATATCGGAAAGCGTGTGCAGGCAGAGCCTTTTACTTCCGATACGTACCTCTTCACTTCCAAGGGCAATATCCTGCATGGGTGTTCCGGCTTTCTTTGACAATGTAAGATATTGTTCGAGCAGTCCTTGTTTTCCTTCCGCTCCGATAATGTCTTCTTCAGAAAGGCGTTTCAGTTTAACAAATCCGCTGTCGTTTATAATACGCTCAAACTGGGCAACGGCTTCCATAAAGCGGTGAATGATTTCTTTGTCACTGATTTCTTTTGGTATAAGACTGCCTTTGCACAGCGAGGAGAAATTGCTCTGCATCCGCATGCGCTCTTTGGTGGTCTTGGTCAGGAACAAATAACAGTAATGGTTCAGGAACGGGCGCTCGTTGAAATGGCGCTGGTAGGACCTGGCCAGAAAACTCTGGTTTTCCTTTTCCATATCAGGATCATAACTCTCTTTGATATACCAGTCCTGCTTGTGGACCACAGTAAATTCGGGCAGAGTTTTAATAGCCTTATGCCACGCGGAATGAATGGCATCATATTCGGCAGAACCAACTGTAAAAAGTTCTGGTAGCCGCAGCTCAAAGCACGCAGTAATGTCCGCATCCTTGGAAAGGATGCAGTTGTTCTCTACTGCCAGTAGTGGAAACCTGCTTTCGAGTGTTGTGATCTTGGCGGAATTTCTCATACGGCAACGGATTTAGAGGTAAACTTCACGTAGCGGCGCAGAGCCTTGCGGCAGATAATATAGCGGGGATGTCTTTTTTTTGCACCGACTTTCATTAGTCCGTGCTCGCCGTACTTTTTGTTAAGAGAGAAAGCCTTCCACACAATGAGTGAAGCACCACCTGCTCCTAGAAATAGGCAGAGATAGGAACTCGTCCCGGCCATGTAAAGTATCATCACCAGAATTAGGGTTCCAAGCAGCCCTCCGGCGAAGATGAATAGGTACTGTGCCTTAAGCCCCTTAAATTCAACTGTCCTTCCAATGCCCTTATTAATTTTATAAGTACTCATAAGAATGTGGATTAAAGGAAAAAGGAACGAAGAATCGTAGCCGCTACGATCAGGAAGATACAGGCTCCAAACCAGCTTGCGGCAGTTTTGCTGGTATCGGGGTCTCCACTACTGAATTTGTTATAGACCTTAACCCCTCCAATTAAACCTACCACAGCACCTATGGCATAAATGAGTTGTGTGGCGGGGTCGAAATAGGAGGTAACCATCTGGGTAGCCTCGGTAATACCCGCTGTGCCGTTTCCCTGAGCCGTTGCGCTGAAACCTGCCAACATTGTTATTGCTGCCGGCAGGATTTTTTTTCTTTGTTTTTTCATGATTAAACACTTTTGATTGTTGTTGTTATCCCGCATTATGCGGGCCTTAACAGCAAAGGTGTTTTGAAAATAGAGGTGTTGTAATTAAGCGGCAGGCAGTGGAATTATTTGGCAGTAAGTGCCTTTTGTTAATAAGAAATATTTTATATTAGTAGCATAAATATTCGGCAGCGTAATTGTTAATCAGCACGGCAGTCCGCTGATTCCTGAGACGGTCCGTTGGAATCAATAAAAAAGTTTTAAAACAATGCAAATACACTATATCTGGATAAAGGAATTTAATGCCATTAAAGAAGCAGGGGTAAATTTATCTTCAAAATTCCTGATTCATATCGATGAAGACTTTTCACTGGTCATCAAGGACAACCCCGACTACATAAGCGATTTTTTCAAGGAGAAAAATGTAACAGAGGTAAGTGCTATTATTGGAAAAAACGGGACCGGAAAATCCAGTGTCCTTAAATATATTAAAGACAATTTTCCTGATGGATTAAACAGCAGGATAGCCCATGATGTAATTGTGTATTCAACAGATGAAAAATATTTTGTATCCTGTCCCGAGTCGAGCGTGCCTGAATTAAAAAACAGTACGGCTTATGAATTTACAATTAAAAAATACAAGAAAATACGTTCCTCCAATGCACTGGTTAACGCCGACTACATTTATTATAATTATCTTTTAGATTATAATGATGATTCCGTTAACTGGCAGGGGCTGAAGAATATTTCGACAACAGCAATGCTTCTCAAAGAAAGAACAAGGATTTTGGGCGAAATCAACCAGCCTGTGGAATTCACAAGAAAACTGCTTGCCGGAACAAGCGATTTGGAGCACCTTCATATGCTGGAAGTTTATCAGGCAGTAATTTTTATTGCCACAACAACCGAAGAACTTCCATTCGTAAAACCTCAGTCACTCCATATGATGCTTGATGTAAGAGAGCAGGATTATTTTCTTGAAGAGGAGGAAAAAAATCAAAATGTTGTAAGCCTTCTCAAAGAGCTAAAAAGTATAATTCCGGAATATAAGAACGCGGATGGAGCTTTCATAGGTAATTTATGGTACTCGATATTTATCAATTACCTGATAACAGAAAGAAAATACAGCACTAACAATCCATACCACCACATAGAAGATTTGAAAAGAACGGATAGCCGCGACAGTTATATAGAACGTTTTTTTAGCAGTATGATGGGGGTAACATTTCCTTACGAAAGCGATGGCCGGGTGCATCATTTGCATATAGAAAAATTAGACCATATGGCGGTGCAGGTGCCTTTATTCATGGCATTGGTTTCTCTATTAATCCAAGAAAGAACTATAACGGTGAAAAATGAAAAAGAAGCATTTTTTAACCTCAATAAGGACTCTGACCGCGACTTCAAAGGGTTTCAGGATTTATATGGCTCCATAAAAGGAATTACCTCATTTATACAATTCAGATGGCACTCACTAAGCTCGGGCGAACAGTCGTATTTATCTTTAATGTCCCGGTTTTATTCGTTAATATACCAGCAGACAGACCGGCTGAAAAATGGTATTGTTATTTTAATTGACGAAGGGGATGCAGGTTACCATCCAGAGTGGCAGAGATTGTTTTTTAAAAATACGATTCGTTTTTTAAGTTCGCTTTTTCACAGCCATAAAATCCAGCTTATTTTCACTTCTAATACTCCCTTTTTAACATCCGACCTGCCCAAGTCCAATATTCTGTTTGTAGAGAAGTCAGCCGATGGAAAACCCTTTTTCCTGGAAAAAGACAATCATAACGCAAATACTTTTGCGGCAAACATTCATACGCTTTTTTCCGATTCTTTTTACATGGACGGAATGTTGATCGGAGAATATGCAAAAGATAAAATAAATGAAATCATAACCTGCTTAAATGACCCGAAGGAAGTAACAGGCAAGGATGGGCATAAGAAAATTATTGACAGCATTGGCGAGCTTGTACTGCGGAAAAAACTGCAGGATATGTGGTTTGAGAAATATGGACTGCAGGAAAAATTAGATATACTGAAAAAACAAGTTGCAGAAGTAGAACTCCAGATTAAAGAAAATAATGGTAAAGGTTCCCTATAGTTTATCTGAACTCGATAAGATGGCTCTGGCTTTCTATAAAGACATGGTAAAAGAATTTGATATTGCCGACAGGCTAAAAAAATGGCCAATTGATGAGATGAAGCCTGTGATGGATCATCTCGCGTCACGCCTTAGGACAATAATATGCGGGAGACCCGATGAGCTGGAAGCCGAAATGCTGCTGATAAAAAATCTTGCTGATACAGCAAAACTAAATTTTAAAAAAAAGAACCCATTCAATTCAAAAGGCAATCCCATTACAGATGCAGGGTTAAATGCCTGGTTTAAAAGCAAAATTTTTCAGGTATTTGATTACGATTCCACCTTAAATTCTTTTACTAAAAAAGATTCGGGTAGATTGGCGTACAATCTGGCCAGAAGGCTAAACATGAACACATGTCCGTACTGTAATGCAAATTTCACTTTCACGATAAAAAACAAAAGGCTTAAATCGCGTCCCCAATTTGATCATTTTTACAATAAAGGAAGGCATCCTTATCTGGCGCTGTCCTTTTATAATTTAATACCTAGCTGTGCACTTTGTAATTCAGGTGCCTTGAAAGGTCAGAAAGAATTTTCGCTGGCAAAAAATATTCACCCTTTTTTAGAGTCGATAGAAAATATATATCAATTCCGGACAAAAATCGATGCTGTTGATTTTCTGGTGTCTTCTGCCAGTTTTGAGTTAAAGATGGTTTTGTGCGCAAAAATGAAAAAAAATGATCCCGCAGTTCTTAAGGCCAGAAACAATATAAAGGTTTTTGCTTTGGATGACCGCTACAAATATCATAAAGACATAGCCGAAAGTGTTATCAAAAATTCGCATATCTACAGTAATACGGCTATTAGTGATCTGTATAGTACTTTTGAGATAAATGGGAAAAGCATCTTTAACTCAGAACTTGAGATAAAGGAACTGATAGTGGGTAATTATTTAAGCATAACGGATTCTCATTTGCGTATATATACAAAACTGGTAAGGGACATAGCAGAAGAGTTTGGCCTTGTAGTTTAGGTTTTCTTAAAAAAAAATATTGAGAAGCTATATAAACTTCCCAATATCAAAATCGCCTGAATTATTTTCCCGCTGGTCAGAAGCATTTGCAAGGGGTTCAGAACTGAGTCTTAATTCCAATAGTTCTGCTATTTTTCGCGAAGAGCTTTCCATGGAATTTTCCAGCAGGCTGAATAATTCGGTTCCCTGTATTTTCTGAACAAAATCGATCGCTGTTTCCTGCTCGGAAGGCTGCAATTTGTCTTTTTGAAGCAGCTTTTCCATGGAGTTTAGTTCCTCTAAGGTAACCCCTTGGGCAAAACCGTAATTAACGCCGGAGATTCCATAACTATTCCATTCTTCCTGCTCCTCTTTCAAATCAGCTGCGTTTCTGAAAACATCGTCCAGACCTTCCTGCTGAATTTGCAAGTCGAAATCTTGGTAGATTTCAATATCAAAATTATTGGTTTGTGCTTTCAGATTATTATCGGGGCTCCCAGCGGCACGCTTTGGTAGTGAAAGGCTTCTTAAAGGCTTGGGTTGCCCCATAATATCGGGCAGTTTTGGGTTCGTTTTTTCGTTCTTTTGTTTTTCCTGGTGGCCTTTACCTACCGCAATTTTATCCTGCAGGAGCAGGGCAAAAACTAGCAGCAGGCAGATAACTATTACGGTTTCCATAATTATAAGATAGGTTTGTATTTATCGTTGAAACTTGTGGTAATCTGCTCTCTGAATTCCTGGAAATGATATTCGAGAAGATTGTCCAGATAGGCATAGATAGTTATTTTATCTTCGCCGATTACCTGCACAATCCGCGTCAGTTTCTCATGAAAATCAGGACGAATATATACTGTCTTGCCATCCCTTGCATTGGTTGCGGGCTTTTTGAAAAACAGGTTTTCATAATTCTCTTCAGTTGCTTTTTGGGCTGTGCTGCGCTGCTTCGGTAATGATTTTATATGGTCTTTGGTTTCTTCCTTGGGAAGCTGCAGTCCCTCTTTCTTTACCCCATCCACCATCAGGCTCATCATCATTTCCTCGTTGATTTCAACAGGAGCCTTTTTCTTGTTATCACTTTCCATACTTTTGCAATTGAACAATTCTTAAAAATTCTGTCATAAATTGGTCTAAACGGCATGCTTTCATCAGGCGCTCGTCAGGAGGCATTAAAGTGGAGCGGAAAACAGTTTTGGCGCCAGCTTCGCTTTCCTTACGAAAACGGGTGCTGTTCATGATCTGACACTGCATCAAAGGTAATTCGAGCTCATAAATAAGTGTATTATAAACTTCATACAATGGGGAGCGTTCACGTCCGTCTACCTGATTCCAAAACAGGTTAATGGACTTAATTGACGTTTCTCCTTTTTTCATAATAACATCCCGCATCAGCTGGGTAAAAATTAGCGTACTTTCCATAACCACGCGATCAGCGGTTATTGGCGTAAAAATATGGTGCATCCCGGCAAGGGCTTTCAAAATCCCAGGAGTATTTACAGTTCCCGGAAGATCAAAAAAGATAAAGTCGACCGGTACAGGCACAGCTTCTAAAAAATCATGCGCAGCCTGCAGTACGCCCTCAGCCTTATGCTGGATGACGGGATACGCTTTTTTATTAATGGCTGTAAACTGTTTAAATGCCGCCCTTTTTAAAATTTCATTTTCCATTACCATAGCAAGATCGCGGGTCTTCATTTTCATAAGGCTGTATTGAGGAAAGTCGGCATCAAATACCGCTACGTTGTAGCCCATTCGATAATGCAGGGTACTGGCGGCTAGGGCCGTAAAAGTCGATTTGCCAACACCTCCCTTCTGGGAAGAAAAGGCAATAAATACTGTTTTGTGTTCTGTTTTCATTTTTTATGGTATTAATTATTTACTGATATCTGTAAGAAGGAACTTAGGTGTTTACCAACTGCGGTATGTATGCAGTCAGATAAATAAAACTGCAGATAGTCAAGTACTTAATACTATGCGTTAATAGGTATTTATTGCTGTCTGATAACAGATACCTGCCTGCTTAAGTTTGTGTGCTTACAGTGAGGTAGTTACATGTCCAGCTCTGTAAAGGACTGCCTGAGCAGCTGTGTAATTTTGTCCGCCCATCTGACCCTATTGATTTACGCATGGTCATTTGCACATAACCGTCCGGATACCTACTGCTGAAACTGCGTAACAGCCTAACTGCCTTTTTACATCTGGATGCAGGGACAAAGAAATGCACATATGTATATTCATTTTTATTTGACAGCCTATATTGGCGTTTTAAGGCCGTGTTTGGCAGTATTGTCTAATAAAATGTTCTGAGTGATAGGTGAAATTCTGGTGCTGTTTTTTTTAGAACGAAAATCGGCAGGGAATATTTTAGCAAGATTAAAGGCCCAATATGGCATTTATCGGCACACTTTGGCAGTGCTGTGCATTGTGCTCTTTTTACTGTCATGTCCTTACTTTGCAAAAGGTTTTACTCACTCTTTAAAATGTTTTGAAAAAAGCAAGCGGGAGTTGGGCAGAGCCCTACTCGCTTGCCCCTTTGCTGGGGCTGCGGGGTTTTTGGGTATACTCGGGGTATATTAACAGCCTTCCAGGCTTATTTATATAATGCAATAAGGTATACCACCTGGTATACCACCATTTAGAAAATCAATGATATGGATTAAAATAATATGATAATGAAAGAAATAGAGACCAACAGTATTCGCTATCCTAAAGAAACAGATGATAAGATGCAGAAGTTGTCTAAAACCCTTAGACGAAGCAAGAAAGAGCTCTTCTGTCAGATGGTGGATTACTTTTATCGAAGCAAAAAAGATCCGGCAGACCCAGGAGACGAAATGCTCAAGCGAGAGTTGTCTTCGGGCATTAACCGTATACTGTCTTTTATCAGGCAGCAGGAGAAAGATTTTCTCTTACCGCTCTTTAGTGATTCAGGGAACCTGAAAACAACCTCTTTCAGGCAGATGGAAATTCTAGAAGGTATAGCCAGGCATCTTTTAGGTGAAAGTGAAAAAACTACTGTTCTTACCAATCGGAGTGATCAGATTATAAATGGTATTAAACACTTGATATCAAAACAGAAAGAGAAAGAACTCCTTAAAGAACAGTTCAGTCAATTGTTGGATTATTGCATAGCTGAGCGGGAAGAAATGGGATGGAGTACGGCTGGTACAAAGAAAGAGGAACTTATGACGCACGTAAAGAACTCACTCAAAAGTCTGTAGGGGCATGTATATCAATATTACAGATTCTGAAACAGGGAACAACAAAGGAAGTTCACAGCAATTGGTGCACTATCTGGAAAAAGAGAACCGTGCAACACCTGACGGGCACATCTTAAAGGAATTATGGTTCAATATCACGAGCGGGGCTATCATGCCGCAGGAAGTCAGGGTAAGAATAGATAATAATATAGCCAGGCTGGGCAAGAATGATGCGAAATTTTTCCTTCTCAATATCAGTCCCAGCCAAAAAGAAATTACCTATTTAAAAGAACGTTTCGGGAATCAGGGCGCGGAGGAGAAATTAAAACAATATGCTGTCTGCGTAATGAATGCCTACGCGCATAATTTTAAGCGCCCGGGTATCAAGGACAGTAAAGATCTTTTGTGGTATGGCAAGCTCGAACGTTACCGCTATTATAGCTTTAAAGATCCTCAGGTAGTCCAAGGAACCTTGAAGGCAGGAGATCGTAAGGCAGGGGAACAGATGCATGTACAGATCATTGTCAGCAGAAAAGATATTTCAAACAAAATCAAGCTTAGTCCTATGAACAATTCACGGGGCAACAAAAAAGAGCATTCCGCCAGACTTGGTGAGTTTGACAGGGTGGCTTTTAAAGGTTCAGGGGAGGTGATTTTTGACCAGATGTTTGGTTTTACCCGGTTGCTAAAAGATACAATGAACTATGCCCTGACTATGAAAAATGGCAGCACGGAGCAGAAACGGGAAATTTATTTACAGGATCAGCTCCAAAGCAGATTCCCCAACACAGAAAAGCAAAGCTTCCCTGATACAGCAATGGATAGTTTTAAAGGTCAGAGATCAGAACTTGAAGAGTTAATTGATGGAATTGGTTCTCCTGCATCAGGTCTGTTTGATATCTTTTCTTCTTCAGATCCTTTGATCTATTACAATATGGAAGATCATATTATGGACTTTAAGAAGAAAAGAAAGAAAAAAAGACGTCCGCCCGGTTTATAGATATCAAATGAAGCTAAAGGCTTCCACTGCCAGCCAATTACTACCGCAACAGTAAGTAGCCAATGGACTTGCTTTAGATTCACGCCCGAACATTGAAAAAAAAAAACGATGCAGGGAGATGACGATTTAAGAGGGCTTGCCAAGATTATGGCATTTATGAGAGCAGTTAGTATCCTTATTATGCTAATGCATTTATATTGGTACTGTTACGGTTTTTTTCTTGAGAGAGGATGGACACTACAAACCATTAATAAGATATTAGGCGGTTTCAACCGGACTGCAGGTTTGTTCTCGCATGTTCTTTTTACCAAAGTTTTTGCTCTACTACTGCTTGCCTTAAGCTGCCTTGGAACCAAAGGTGTAAAGAATGAAAAGATTACCTGGACGAAAATTTATAGCGTTTTAAGTATTGGTTTTGTCCTATTCTTTTTTAATACTCCATTATTAAAGTTGTCGCTTGAAACAGCTGCTTTATTTTATAGCCTTACAATGGGATTAGGTTATACGGCTTTTATGATGGCCGGTGTATGGATAACCCGTCTTTTGCGTACTAATTTGATGGATGATGTTTTTAACAACGAGAATGAGAGTTTCCAACAGGAAACTCAATTGATGGAAAACGAATATTCTGTGAATCTTCCCACTAAGTTCTATTATAAAAAAAAATGGAATGACGGTTGGATAAATATTGTAAATCCATTTAGGGCAACGATCGTTTTAGGAACTCCCGGTTCCGGTAAATCATATGCTATCGTAAACAATTACATCAAGCAGCAGATTGAGAAAGGCTTTTCTATGTACATCTATGATTTCAAATTTGATGACCTTTCTACCATTGCCTACAATCATTTATTGAAGCATCGGGATAAGTACAAAGTACAGCCCAAATTCTACGTTATTAACTTTGACGACCCGCGCAAGAGCCATCGTTGCAACCCCCTTAATCCCGATTTTATGACCGATATCTCGGATGCTTACGAAGCAGCATATACGATAATGCTGAACCTCAACAGGTCGTGGATACAGAAGCAGGGCGATTTTTTTGTCGAAAGCCCAATTATCCTTTTGGCTGCAATCATATGGTACCTGAAAATTTATGACGACGGTAAATATTGTACATTCCCACATGCTATTGAACTCTTGAATAAAAAATACTCAGACGTATTTACCATTTTAACCTCATATCCCGATTTGGAAAACTATCTGTCGCCTTTTATGGACGCGTGGCAGGGTGGAGCACAAGATCAATTGCAGGGACAGATAGCCTCTGCAAAAATTCCGCTGTCAAGAATGATTTCGCCACAACTCTATTGGGTTATGACGGGCAATGATTTTTCATTGGACATTAACAATCCGGCAGCGCCTAAGATATTATGCGTAGGCAATAATCCTGACCGTCAAAATATATACTCAGCTGCACTGGGATTGTACAATTCGCGTATTGTAAAACTCATTAACAAAAAGGGACAGTTGAAGAGTTCGGTTATCATAGACGAGTTGCCAACTATATACTTTAGGGGACTGGATAACCTTATTGCAACCGCCAGAAGTAATAAGGTTGCTGTTTGTTTGGGCTTTCAGGATTATTCCCAGCTGACAAGGGATTATGGCGACAAAGAAAGCAAGGTAATTCAGAACACAGTAGGTAATATTTTTAGTGGGCAAGTGGTCGGGGAAACGGCAAAAAGCCTTTCGGAGCGATTCGGGAAAGTATTACAGAAAAGACAGAGTATGAGCATCAATCGCAACGACACATCAACTTCAATATCTACTCAATTAGACAGCCTAATACCAGCCTCTAAGATATCCACCTTGACTCAAGGTTTTTTTGTTGGGGCTGTGTCGGACAATTTTGATCAGCGTATCGAACAGAAAATTTTCCATGCAGAGATTGTCGTAGATAATGAAAAGGTTGCTTCCGAGACTATAGGATATCAAAAAATACCCGAAATCCTATCTTTTATTGACGAAAAGGAAAAAGATAATATGAAACAGATAATCGAGGAAAATTACAGGCAAATAAAAATGGATATTGTATTGGCTATACAAGCCGAACTGGAACGTATAAAAAATGACCCCAATTTAAAGCATCTGCTACCAAAGGATAGCCCTAAATGAGACAGTTAACCTGATTAATGAAGTCACTATTACAAACAAAAAAAGGATAGAAATCTTAGAAGCAACTTGTTGTCAATTTAATATGTTTCGGATATGAAGGATAGCCACGTATTCCGTGAAGTACATTCCCAATTTTTCATCCCTACTGACTTTGTCAATATTCCGATTGCCCAGATTTTTTTTTAATGTTCTATAAAATAGCTGTTTATTGTAGAGCAGGTTAAACTTGTAGCTGTCCAATGATTTTTCTACTGCATTGTTAATGACATCAATTTTGCGAACTAAGAATTTTATGGGATCAGTATAAAAAATCTTATTTTAAATTCTTCTGCTATTTATTTCCGCACCTACCAATCTTCTATAAGGATTAGGAATACTTAAGTCTTACCGTTAAATTATTAAATCTTCAATTTATTTTTTTTAAAATATGGATTATTCTGTCAAAAAAAATGTTAAATTAAATAATTATAGTTATACTTGTAGTCATTTTGATCATTTCCTTTATATTATTTAAATAATTTATACCTGTAAAATTATGAATAAATTAATTTTTGTGCCGATATTCCTTATTTTCGGCATCTTTGCAAATGCCCAGAATAAAATAAAATTTAATTATGATATTGCGGGAAATCAAACCAATAGAGAAATCTGTCTGGGAAATTGTGTAGCTGGCCAATCTAGTAAGGAAATCAAGGAAATTGAAGATTTAACAGACGAAGACCTTGAGAAATTTTCTTCAACCGATTTTATTTCATACTATCCAAATCCTGTTAAAGAAGAACTATATCTCAAATGGGAATTACTTAAGGAAAATCATGTAAATTCTGTACAGGTTTATTCTATTGGAGGACAGATTCTGAAAACATACTCAGAAAATAATTCAATCAATAGTTTAAATATTCCCTTTAGAGATTATCCCAACGGTGTATATCTGATTGTAATTAATTATACCAATGGAAATCCAAAAACTATAAAAATCATTAAACAATAAACGATATGAAGCAATTTTACTTAATACTTTTATTTTTTATTTCTTATATATGTTTTTCTCAAAATTTCACTGATACCAAAGGAGAATTGCAAATTTCAGCTTCGGGTACTGCTACTTATACTCTCCCTATTGCTATTCCGCCAAGTATAAAAAATGTTGCACCTGTAATAAATCTTTGTTATAGCAGTGGTGTAAGAGGGGGGATTGCAGGTCAGGGCTGGAGTATCAACAGTATATCTGCTATAAGTCGTGTATCGACTAGGAGAGATATAGATGGATTTGTTGATGGTGTTGATTTTGATAGTGATGACAAACTTTCACTAGATGGTCAGCGTCTTATAATTAAGACTGGTTCTTATTGGGAAAATGGATCTACTTATGAAACCGAATACAAAAGCAATACTAAAATTGAATTAAAAATTGAAGGTGCTGTTACTTATTTTATTATTACTGCCCCGGATGGTTCCAGGAGCTGGTATGGATCAAAAGGTTCTGGAAATCTCCAAAATTCTGTTTCAGTTAATTCCTGGTATATTATTCATTTTGAGGATGTTTACGGAAATTATGTTGATTACAATTATACAAATGTAGTATATAATGGTACCAATCAACTTTATATTGATAATATCACTTTTAGTGGAAATGCTAATGCAGGAATAGCTACTCAGGATAAAATAACTTTTGTTTACAGGAGCGCTCAACGTATTGAGAGAGATTATTTAAAAGGACAAGCTGTTTATGCTACAAAAATTCTGGATAATATTCAGGTTTTTGCCAATAATACGCTGTCTAGAAAATATCAGCTGACCCATGTTACCGATTCAACATTAGGGTATGAAAGACTACTTCAGATTCAGGAGTTTAATGGACAAAGTGAAGCATCAAACCCTGTTTATTTTAGTTACAATATTAGCTCTCCCAGCACAACAAGAACAGAAAAAACCTATTCGAATAATCTCAATTTTGACAAGGCAACTTTAGCGGGAGATTTTGATGGAGATGGTAGACTGGATTTTGTTGCCAATAATCAGATTTTTAAAGGATTATTTCAGGGAGATACTGGAAACTCACCAATAAATCTTCCATTTACTGCTCAAAAATGGCAGCAATTTATAGCAACTACTTTAAGTAGCGGGAAGTTAAATCAATTTCAGTCTATTGTTTTTGAAAATAATGTTTCTAACGCGAAAGAGTTTAATATATATAATTTGTCAGGGACCAGTGTTTTATTGAGTTATAGTAAATCATTAAATACGGATACAGTGCCGTTAGTTCAGACGGCAGAAACTAGAAAATATGTTAATGTAACGACCTATCAGGGTGTAAACAATGCATTTGTTGCTCCTACTGTAGGAGTTACTAGTGAATATTTCGAGGGTGATTTTAACGGTGATGGATTAAGTGAAGTTTTTATTATTAACCGTAAACTAAAGTATCGTAAAGAAACGACGTTTTATGTATTGCCGTCGGGTAATACAGATGGTGGATATTTAACGCAGGCGATTATTGAATCAAACGGAGAAGATCTTTATGTTGTGGATTTGAATCCTGGCTCTTCTACAGTTTTGGGGTCAAAGGGATTTGTAAAGTTGTCCAATTCAACATTAAATCTTGCTTCGGGATCAGCAAGTGAGAATTATGTAATGGATTTCAATGGAGACGGTAAGTCGGATATTCTGCAGATAAAAGCAGATAAAACATATGCAATTTATAGTTTTAAGCAGCTTAACGTATCGCCATGGATAGAATTGGAAGTTATTGGTGCTGGAACTACTCCGGACTACAATTTAGGTAAATTAAAATTATTTGGCGACTATAATGCAGATGGTAAAATTGATATTTTAATTCCTGACGAAGATGGATCGGGCAAGGTTTTGTGGCACACTTATTATGCTAACCCTAATCCGGCCGGAGGACTCTTTTTTATAAAAGAAAGCCAGAACATTGTAGAAAACTGGTCCAACTCTGGCGGTGCTTTTACCACTCAGTTACATTTGAGTAATTATTATGCTCTTGATATAAACGGAGATGGAAAATCGGATTTGGTACGCGTATGGAGAAACTATTACAAGCCTTCCTGGACGATCAATGATCATAATACGGAGTGGCGAATTACGGCTTTTACCAATAATGTTGGAAAAGTAAGCGGCTCGGGTTTTACTCAGTCTTATGATTCGGGTACTTTTAACTCGAACTCTCCTGATATTCCAATTCCGATTACTTCTAATTATAAATATAAAGGGGCAGATACTGAATTGGTAGTTGTCCGTGGACATTATAATAAAATAGAATACTATCAGTTTAATAAAAATCTTGATACAGATAATCGATTAAAATCAGTGTCTTCGGCTAACGCTAATATTGTACAGACCATCGATTATATGCCAATGGAAGCCATTGGCGGTGGATTTGGAAGTTCCGGTACTGATGTGTATTCCTCTTCCTCTGGAGGAGTAATTTATCCCAATATAGAATTGGTCAGGAATTCTTCAACCTATCTGGTATCTAAATTGACCGCAACTATAAATGGCGTTTCCAAATATCAGGAATTCAGATACAGAAGCTTTATATCCAATTATGATTATGGCACGATTGGTTTTGCCAGAACAACAAGAAGCAGCTGGTATTTATCGGCTTCTGATCCAAAAATATGGACCACACAAAATAATGATATAAATCTTCGTGGGGCTGGTACTGTTACATGGACAAGTACAGTAGGTACAACAGTTTTTGATACCTTACCAACTGGGCTGTTGAGTACAAAAACAAATGTTTTTTCTACTCATATTAACCCGATTTCAAAAGTATATAATGTTTTACTGAACTCTCAAACAGTTGTTGATGAATTATCTGGTGTGAAATCAGAAAGCACTTATACTTATGATGGTCTTGCGGACGCTGCAAATTACTATGGACTGGAAACTAAAAGTGTTTCAAAACAATATAGTGGAAGCTCACTTCAGGGAACTACGACAATAGATACCCAGTATGATAATAATCCTACCGGGACAGCAAATAGCTACTATATAGGCAGGCCAAAGAAGATAAATACTTTGACAACAATTTATACTGGGGATAGTAGGAATTCAGAAGTGAGTTATACTTATACAGGAAGTAATTTAACAAAAACTGAAAAAAAAGGTCATAATACCAGTTATGCTATGGTAGAAGATATGACTTATGATATTTTAGGTAATGTATTAACAAAGACAGTATCAGCACCAGGTGCACCATCGTCTATTGTATCTAGAATGGTTACTGATGAATATGACACTACCAAAAGATTTGTCATTAAAAAAACAGATCATCAGGGATTCGTGAGTAATTATACCTATAATTCTTTAGGGCAATTGACGTATTCCAAAAATTACCTTGGTGTGATGGATTACTATAATTATGACAATTGGGGGAAACTTCTCAATAATACGCACGCCTACGGTTCTACGATTGATATTTCTACAACCACTGTATATACGAAACTTGCATCTGGGGGATATAAAACTTCAACTACTGATAATGTTAACGGAAGCCAGATTTCAGAATATGATGTTCTGGGAAGACCTGTT
>Ga0247805_1000281_pt1 | contig 28803 bp, 24 predicted proteins | sample UWRJL044104R1_FD_180930 | JGI IMG/M metagenome (GOLD analysis project Ga0247805, IMG submission 180930) | Plant litter microbial communities from Arlington Agricultural Research Station in Wisconsin, United States - UWRJ-L044-104R-1 | ecosystem: Environmental > Terrestrial > Plant litter >... | reverse complement strand
TAAAACCCTTGCAGAATCCAAGTTCTATTGTATTTTTGCAGTCACAATAAGCAGTGGGTTTGGTAGTTCAGTTGGTTAGAATACATGCCTGTCACGCATGGGGTCGCGGGTTCGAGTCCCGTCCAGACCGCAATATTGGAAGAAGCCTTTCTTAACGGAAAGGCTTTTTTGTTTTATAGATTTTTCAAGCAGATTAAATCACATTTGTTTTTTATAATTGATCTGCTTAAATCTTTTTTAAAATCTGCGTGAAACAAAAATCTTAGCGAATCTCTGCGAAAAACCTTTGCGAATCTCTGTGAAATAACCCTTTATTCCTCTATCTTGCAACCGTTAAAAACAAGATACAATGAAACAGCAATGTGTAATTTTTGATATGGATGGCGTGATTTGTCATACCAATCCACATCATGCAAAAGCTTTCGAAGCCTTTTTCGATAAATATGAAATTCCTCATTCAGAACAAGAATTTGAAGAACATATGTATGGAAAACATAACGGTTACATCATGACGCATTTTTTTAAGCGTCCCATTACCGGAGAAGAACTACTAAAACTGGAAGACGAAAAAGAAGGAATGTTTCGTGAAGTTTATAAAGACAAAGTCGAAACGATTCCACATTATCTGGATTTTTTAAGCGAATTGAAATCTCGTGGTTTTAAAACGGCTGTTGCGACATCTGCGCCACGCGCGAATCTGGCTTTGATTGCCAATTTTTTAAAACTTGATAAAAAAATGGATTCTATGATGTCAAGCGAAGACGTAAAACATCATAAACCAAATCCGGAAGTGTATTTAGAATCCGCCAAACGTGTAGGCGTTGCTCCATCGGATTGTATTGTTTTTGAAGATTCTTTTTCGGGTGTTACAGCGGGATTGAATGCAGGAATGAAAGTGGTTGGTGTTTTGAGTACACATAGAAAAGAACAATTGCCTCCTTGTGATTTTTATATTAATGATTATAGTGAGGTGAATGTTGAGAAGATTTTGGAGTTGTTAGAAAGCTAAAATTTAAAGCATATAAGAAATTTAAGTTCATTTAAATAAAGGAACATAATTTGAATAGCCTTCAGTTTTAACTGAAGGTTTTTTTTATGTTTTGAAAGAAGAAATTTTTAGCCGAGAATTTATTTTTTTGTGTATATGATTCTTGTTTTAGTACTAGTTTTTCTTTCTGAAATAATAACATTGTGGAGAATTGCCAGGTTCAAAAGGTAAATACACTATTTTAAAGGAAGATTAAATATTTTTGTAACTTTCTTGCTTATGAGATTAATATCTAATTGCCATTTGATATGAAAAATACTGAATTTGAGCATCAAAGCAATGCTTATTCAAATTATATAAAGCTATTTCATCCTAGTTTTCTGTCGCCTAATACAATATATAGAGATTTATATGATATTTTGAGCAAAGATTTGGGATTAACTTTAGCAAGTTTAGGAGATTATTTTTTCGAGAAGTTTGTTTTTTCTTTAAATGATAATTTGAATAAAATAAGAGATGAGGTTAATATTTACTCTCAAAATAATAATTTCAATGATACGCAGAGAGAGTATATCTTTTATCATAAAAAGTTTTTACAAAATCGAATTAATGATCTTTTTAAAGAATACAATTGGAAAAAAGAATTCAATGAAAAAGAGAAGACAATGTCGAATTATGATAAAATTCTGAATGAATTAAAAGTTATTGAAATTGTCTTTAAATCTCAAATGAACCCTAATATACATTTGGGAAGCGGAATAGGATTAGCAAGATACTGTAATGAAATTTTTATGTATTCAGATGTTGAACTATTTAAAATTGGAAATTATAAAATTGAATATGCATCTAGATTAGAAAATTCAAATAATCGGTTGTTGTTGATTAATGAACTTGCAAATATTTATAATATATCAATTGAATTATATAATTACTATGTTTTGAACTTGTCTAATCATCCAAATAAAAGAGATTTTTTCAAAGGTAAGGATGCTACTCAACAAAAAATAGATAGTACTGGATATTACAATTTTATAAATTATAGAGCAAGTTTTTGTTTTTTTGGTGTTGAACTAATTGATATCGGTTCTGCATTTTTAAAAAACAATTTTAGCTATAGATGTAAAAATGAAACCCTTGTGAATTTTTGTGTTCAGTTGCTTGAATTTATAAAGCTAACTGGTGTTTTACTTGATAAAAACACAAAAATAATAGAAATTGATAAGAACATAAAATCGGAAAGTAAAAATCCTTTTCCGTTAATTTTTACAGGGGATAATGATAAAACATTTGTTTTGTTTGAGAAATTTGTAACTACTCATATAATAGATAAATATACAGATTTTAGTTTCATATTCCAGCAAATGAAGCATAACGGATATATTTCGGACATAAAACATTTGAAATTTATGAAGTGGCTAAATGAAAATAATTATATAAGTGAAAAAGAATATGAGGGCTTTAAAGAAAAAAATACATTTAAATCATTAAATAAATGTTCGTTTGGTACTAGACTAAATTTATATTTAAAATTAAAGGAAGAAATAATTTCAAATTCCGATTAATCGGAAAAAACAGCTATAAATCGGAAATGAAATTGTTTGAATATTTGTGAATAATTATTAATAAATCACAAATGAGAATAGTTCAAATTATAAGTTATTCGAAAAAACAGTTTCAAAAGAAAATTTTAGTAAATGCAGAAAGACAAAATCAAAAAAGGAAGCGTTTAACAAAATCTGAAAAAACGAAGCAAACAATTAAGTTCGTTTTTAGATATTATTGGTTTGTAAAACAATTGTTTAGTTTTTTGGAAATTCATGATTTTTTATTTTATATAAAAAAAATATTATCGATATGGTTATAAATCCATTGTTTATAATCCTCACATCCCCAAAACAAAAAAGCTCCTGAGTTATCTCAGAAGCTTTTTCAGTGCGGATAATAGGACTCGAACCTACACGCCTTGCGGCACCAGATCCTAAGTCTGGCATGTCTACCAATTTCACCATATCCGCGTAATTGTGGGTGCAAAGATAAGCATAACTTCGAATTTTCAAAGCAATTTTGAAAAAAAATATTTATTCTCTTTTTTGTATATTTGAAATTCTACAAAAATATTTTAAATGGAAGATATAAAAGCATACGTTCAACAACATAAAGATCGGTTTATCAGCGAATTGATCGAATTATTAAAAATTCCGTCGGTAAGTGCCGACACCGCATACTCCCAAGATGTTATTGATACGGCAGAGGCTGTAAAAGTAAGTTTAGAAAAAGCAGGCTGCGATTTAGTCGAAGTTTGCGACACTCCGGGTTACCCAATTATCTACGGAGAGAAAATAATCGACCCGAATTTACCAACGGTTTTAGTTTACGGGCATTATGATGTTCAGCCACCGGATCCAATGGAATTATGGACATCACCACCATTCGAACCCGTTATCAAAACAACAGATATCCATCCCGACGGAGCGATTTTCGCTCGTGGTGCCTGCGATGACAAAGGGCAAATGTACATGCACGTAAAAGCACTGGAATATATGGTGCAAAGCAAGACCTTGCCTTGCAACGTAAAATTCATGATCGAAGGCGAAGAAGAAGTAGGCTCGGCAAGTTTAGCCTGGTTTGTAGAACGCAATCAGGAAAAACTAAAAAACGATGTGATTTTAATTTCAGACACGGGTATGATTTCCAACCAACAGCCTTCAATTACGACAGGTTTAAGAGGTTTGAGTTATGTTGAGGTGGAAGTTACAGGTCCAAATCGTGATTTACATTCAGGTTTATACGGTGGAGCAGTAGCGAATCCAATTAATATTCTGGCAAAAATGATTGCTTCATTGCACGACGAAGACAATCATATTACAATTCCGGGATTCTACGACAAAGTACAGGAATTATCTGCTGAAGAAAGAGCTGAAATGGCCAAAGCGCCTTTCAGTTTAGAAAAATATAAAAATGCCTTAAACCTAAACGATGTTTACGGCGAAAAAGGCTATGTAACCAACGAACGCAACTCCATCCGTCCAACCTTAGACGTAAACGGAATCTGGGGCGGATACCAGGGCGAAGGTGCCAAAACGGTGATTGCGAGCAAAGCTTTTGCTAAAATCTCAATGCGTTTGGTTCCGAATCAGGATTGGCATGAAATCACAGAACTTTTCACGAAACATTTCACCAATATTGCTCCTGCAGGTGTTTCCGTAAAAGTGACGCCGCATCACGGAGGTCAGGGCTACGTTACCCCAATCGACAGCATCGGGTATCAGGCAGCTAATAAAGCCTATACAGAAACATTTGGAGTTCCTGCAATTCCGGTTCGTTCAGGTGGAAGTATTCCTATTGTAGCCTTGTTCGAAAAAGAATTGAAAAGCAAAACCATTTTAATGGGCTTCGGATTAGACAGCGATGCGATTCACTCACCAAACGAACATTTCGGAATCTTCAATTACTTAAAAGGAATCGAAACTATTCCGTTGTTTTACAAGTATTTTGTAGAGCTTTCGAAGTAATTCAACTATCAATAATTCAAATCCGTTCAGCAATGAGCGGATTTTTTTTTGATTTTTGAAAATTGAAATTGTCATTGATATTGCCATTAATATTGAGTTGGGCGTTACCTAAAAGTCGGTCTGACCACTATATCTTTTGCGATTGAGGTCTTGGATTTAGCTGGACATTCAGGGTGTCGCAAAAGGATGCCGTTCCCATCCCTAACGCAAACTCAGGCTGATATAGTTTGTTGGTTTCTAAGATGAAAACTCAAAGGATTAGTAACTTATAATCTCAAAAACTTTTAAAAAACTTGCACATTAAAATTTTATTTCTACATTTGTAGAACAACATCTATAAATGTAGAGTATGAATATTTAGAATTCGTAAACTCAAAAAATTTATAAAACTCAAAATATCAGCAGGTTATCAACTTAAACATAAAAAACATGCAATTATCACATTCAGAAGAACAATTAATGGAGCATCTCTGGACGCTTGAAAAAGCCTTTATGAAAGATTTGCTCGAAGCTTACCCAAAACCAAAGCCCGCAACAACTACCGTTGCAACGCTTTTGAAAAGAATGATTGACAAAAAATTCGTAGCCTATAATGAATTCGGTAATTCTCGCGAATATTATCCATTGGTAAAAAAAACAGCTTATTTCTCTAAACATGTTAACGGTTTAATAAGTAACTTTTTTAATAACTCGGCATCACAGTTTGCTTCTTTTTTTACCGCCGAAACCAATTTATCAGCTTCGGAACTGGAAGAACTCAAAAAAATTATTGATAGTCAAATTCAAAAAAAGAAAAAATGATCGACTTTCTAATAAAATCGACAGCTAGTTTAAGTGCCCTTTTGGTAGTATATCACTTGTTCTTAGAAAAAGAAAAAATGTTTCGCTTCAACAGGTACTTTTTATTGATCAGTTTACTATTTTCAATAGGGGTTCCTTTCATATCTTTTGAAATTCACCAAGATATTCCCATCGTCTACAATAATGCAACGGCATTTCAGGCTATAACGGCAGAAACACTTCCGATTCAACCAGAAGTGACCAACATAAACACAGAAGAACAAACCAATTATTGGGTTTCTCTTTTATGGATAACTTATCTGATAATTACTTTAATACTATGTTATCGGTTTATCCAAAATATTTATATAATCACGTCCAAGGCTAAAGTATCTAAAATCATTGTTTATCAAAACATAAAAATGGTTTTACTCTCAGAAGAAACTTTACCTTATTCTTTTTGGAATTCTATTTACATAAATCAAAATGATTTTGAAAATGGAAAAATAGAACAAGAATTGTTTACGCATGAAATTGTCCATGTAAAGCAAAAACATACTCTTGATGTGATTTTTATAGAAATTTTAAAAACATTGTTTTGGTTTAATCCTATTTTTATTTTTTACAAAAAAGCCATTCAGCTTAATCATGAGTTTTTGGCAGATGAAAACGTAATAACAGCTCATAATGATATTTATTTATATCAAAACCTTTTGCTCAACAAATTAAATGTCTCCCAACCCATTTCTTTAACTAGTAATTTAAATTTTTTATCAACTAAAAAACGACTTATCATGATGACAAAAATCACTTCAAAAACAAGAGCCCTAATAATGCAATCTCTAGCTGTTTTAGGCCTTTTAACAATCTTTATATTATTTGGTTTCAAACCATTACCGTTGAGCAATAAAAAAACTATAATAATTGATGCTGGACACGGAGGAAAAGATTTTGGAGCACATATTGGTGACCAGCAAGAAAAGAAAATTGTGGAAAATATTGCAAATAAAATAAACTTACTGAATGGTAAAAACGAAATTGAGATTATTTTGCTTAGAAAAGATGATAGTTTTATAGAATTAAGTGAAAGAGTATCGAAAATAAACAAAATAAACCCCAGTTTAGTCATTTCTCTGCATGTAAGTAGTTCACAAAACCTGGATGAAAACGGGGTAAATGCATATGTTTCAAAACAAAATGTCTTTTATGAAAAATCGAAGGAAAATGCTAAAAATTTAGTTGATAAAATCTCCAACGAAAAACTTGCAAAAGGAAAGGTTAAAGAAGCAGATTTATTTGTGCTCAAAAATTCAAAATGCCCAGCATTATTAATAGAAATTGGCTATTTATCAAATGAAAATGACAGGGTCTATTTGATTAGTGAAAATGGACAAAATGAAATTGCAAATAAAATAGTTGAATTCATAAAAATATAAACGTCTGCCAAGACACCTATAACTATTTTAACAACCCATTGAATTCTTTAATAAAAAGACAAACCGCATTTTTCAATGCGGTTTGTCTAAAAAAAAATCAAAAACTAAAAATAAATCCCACTTAAAACAAATCCGGATTGTATCCAAAATACGGCATGTTTTGTTCGTAAAAAACAACACCATAACTTTCTAATTCTTCCAAAATAGGTAAATACACTTCTTTATTGATTGGAAGCTGTACACCCGGAGTAGTAATTTTGCCATTCAAAATCAATAATGTGGCTATGGCGACAGGCAAACCAACCGTCTTTGCCATTGCAGTGTAGGTCTGATCATCGCCTATGCAGACCATTTTCGAATCAATTTGTCTTTTATCACCATCTATTTCATATCCAAATTTATGATACATCACAATCATATCTTTGTCCTCAGATTCCAATGTCCAGCTATCGGATAGTATTTTTTCTAAAATTTGTGCGGGAGTTGCATTGGGCAGATTTACTTTTTTGTTGGCATTGAACAAATCCAGTTCCAAAAGCTTGTCCCACATAATGTCGTCCTGATCAATTTTTAAAATCAAACGCATTTTAATCTCTACAGAATCCGTTGGATGATAAGGCAAAAAAGAATTAGTGAACTGACGATAACTCATATTTTCGGAATCTTCCATAATATAGCTGTCATCTGTCATGCCCAATTGTACAAACATATTCCAGGCTTTAGAAAAACCGACTCTTCTGACTGTTCCTCTGTATAAAGTAAGAATATCATCCAAACCATAAATAGAGCGGTATTTAAGCGAATCCCGATTTGAATACGCTTCAAATTTCCCATAACCTTCCACTTCAAGAAATTCGGTTCTGCGGAATAAGCTTCCGTACGGGATATATTTGTAGGTGCCTTCCTGAATGAATTTTGCGGCACCTCCCTGACCGGCTAATACCACATTTCGGGGAGCCCAGGTAAATTTATAGTTCCACAAATTATTGTCGGATTCCGGAGCAACCAATCCACCGCAAAACGATTCGAACAGGAGCAGTTTTCCTCCTTTTGCACTGATTTCATCGATGACTTTCATAGCACTCATATGGTCGATTCCGGGATCAAGGCCAATCTCATTCATAAAAATCAGATTGTTCTTTTTTGCTTCCTCATCTAATTCCTGCATCGCTTCATTAATGTAAGAAGCAGTTACGAGGTGTTTTTTAAATTCTAAACAATCTTTTGCTATTTCAATATGTAAATAGGCGGGAAGCATCGAAATTACAATAGAAGCATCTTGAATAGCCGCTTTTCTTTCTTCAATTTCAAAAATATTAAGAGCAAGCGGAGTGGCATTAAGATGGCCTTCTGTTTTTCTTTCGGCCAAAGCCAAAGATAAATCGGCTACAATAATGTGCAGTCTTTCGCTTTCTGATTTTGAAAGCAGATACCGAATCAATGATGATGCGGATCTTCCGGCTCCGATTATTAGAATACGCCTCATAATTTAAAATATATAACACAAACATAGCAAATTGTTACAAAAATAACTATTGAACGTGAATTAAAAACAAAACAAAGTAAATGAGATTTTTTTGAAAACTGTATTTGAAATGTTTTTTGTTTGATGGATTTAAGACTATTTTTGTGATATTAAAGACATAAAAGATGGAAAGAAAAATAATATTGACCGCTGCGTTTTTTGGAGTATTAGCTATTATTTTGGGAGCTTTTGGCGCCCATGCCTTAAAGGAAATATTGACATCGGAACAATTAACAAGTTTTGAAACCGGAGTACGCTACCAAATGTATCATGCTTTCTTTCTGTTTTTTGTAGCTTCAAGAAAAGAGTTGTCGTTAAAAGCTTTAAATGTGATTTACAATTTAGTCCTGGCAGGTGTGATTTTCTTTTCAGGTTCCATTTATTTGCTGACTACCAAAAATGTAACTCATATTGACTTTAAAATTATAGGATTCGTAACTCCAATAGGCGGACTCCTATTAATCTTCGCCTGGTTGGTTCTTTTTGCTACTTTTTTTAAGAAAAAATCATAAAATTGCTTCAAAAAAATTCTATCTAAAATTTAATAACTAATTTTGTTGTATATATAACATGTGATTCTGTGTATGTGATATTTGGATCTCATTCGGGATTAATTTCAAATAATATAACACATTGATAAGTTGAATATATTAAAATTGATATTTTAAGTAAACAATATAACTACAACAAATAAATTTTATGGAGACGAATACAATTTCCACGCAATCGATTTCGCTAGATAATTTAGGAATTAAAAATGCTCAGGTTCACTATCAGTTATCTGCTGAGGAATTACATACGATCACAGTTGAGTCAGGACAGGGAGTTGAAAATTCCACAGGTGCATTGGCTATCAATACCGGAGAATTTACAGGACGTTCTCCTCAGGATCGTTTTATTGTAAAAGATGCTATTACAGAAGATAAAGTGTGGTGGGGAAATGTAAATATTCCGTTTTCATCAGAAGCTTTTGAAAAACTATATAATAAGGTAACGCAGTTTTTATCGAATAAAGAAGTTTTTGTTCGGGATTCGTATGTTTGTTCAGATGCCAATTACAGATTAAATGTTAGAGTAGTGACTGAAACGGCCTGGTCTAATTTGTTTTGCTATAATATGTTTTTAAGACCGGAAGAATCAGAATTAGCTAATTTTACTCCGGAATGGACAGTTATTTGTGCACCAAGTTTTATGGCGGATCCTGAAGTTGATGGAACACGCCAGTCAAATTTTGCAATTTTGGATTTTACCAGAAAGGTTGCATTAATTGGAGGAACTGGTTACACAGGAGAAATGAAAAAAGGAATTTTCTCTGCTTTGAATTTTATTTTGCCGGTTTTCGAAGATACATTACCAATGCACTGTAGTGCGAATGTTGGAGAATCCGGAGATACTGCAATCTTCTTCGGATTGTCCGGAACTGGAAAAACAACTTTGTCTGCCGATCCTGCACGTAAACTAATTGGCGATGACGAACACGGATGGACAGCTGAAAATACGGTTTTCAATTTTGAAGGCGGCTGTTACGCAAAAGTGATTAATTTATCTGAAGAAAATGAACCGGATATTTTTAGAGCCATCAAAAAAGGAGCGCTTTTAGAAAATGTGGTTTTCAAAGCAGGAACAAACGAAGTGGATTATGATGATGTTTCGATAACACAGAATACTCGTGTAAGTTATCCAATATCACACATCGATAATATCCAGCCGGGCTCTATTGGTCATAATCCTAAAAATATATTTTTCCTTACGGCAGATTCTTTTGGGATTTTGCCTCCTATCTCCAAACTGACTCCGGGGCAGGCAGCATACCATTTTATTTCCGGATATACAGCAAAAGTTGCCGGAACAGAAGCTGGAATTACAGAACCTCAGCCTAATTTTTCTGCTTGTTTTGGTGCGCCATTCATGCCTTTGCATCCAACACGATATGCCGAAATGCTGACTAAAAAAATGAAAGATGCCGATGTAAAAGTATGGCTGATTAATACAGGCTGGACCGGCGGAGCATACGGAACAGGAACGCGTATGAAACTAAAATATACCCGCGCCATGATTACCGCAGCATTAAACGGAGAACTGGACAACGTAGAATATAAAAACCATACTGTATTTGGAATTGCGAAACCACAATCCTGTCCGAATGTTCCGGGAGAAATTTTAAATCCGAGAAATACATGGGAAGATCCTGCGTTATATGATAAAAAGGCAATTGAACTGGCTCAGAAATTCAAAGCCAATTTTGCCAAATTTGAAGAGTTTGCCAATGCTGAAATTTTAGCTGGTGCACCTATTACAGAATAAGGAAGATTATTTAATTCAAACCAAAAAAAAGCTGTTCGTTATGAACAGCTTTTTTGTTTCCAATTGCAGTAAAAAAAATAAACACAACACTGACCTGCAACTGAAAACAGCACTTAAAAATTTATTTTTTCGCCTCGTCAATGCGTTTTTGAATCAAATCCCAGGCGTAATAATGAAACGTCATTCCGTTGCTCATGGCTACGAAAAGTCCATTTTTGTATGGTCCTCCTAAGTCTACGCTGGTTACATCGGCACCATCACATTCAATGGTTGAAGTGGGAACTTCTGCCAATAAAGTATATTGATTTGGATTACCATTTGTACCTTCTCTCGGATACACCATAAAAGTATTGGCTTGTTGGTTCGATACTAAAATATATCCTGTAGAATCAGTTTTCTTGTAAATCGCAATTCCTTCATGATCTGCCTTGAAATCTTTCTGACCGAAGAAAGCCAATTCCTTATTGTCGTTTAAAGCAGGATCTGCTTTGTACTTTCTGATTCCAACTTGCTCATCGCAGTAATAAATGGCACCTAATTCGTTATCAACCGCAATCGCTTCGATTTCTTTCTTTCCGCTATAGGTTCCAAATTTTCTAACCACTTTTGCATCAGCAAATTTACCGTTTCCAAAAATTTCATATTGCCATAAATAACTTCCTGTAGGGCCTGATTTTCTTCCCACAACAGCAAATATTTTACCGTCTTTTGGGCGTGTGTATAAAGAAACTCCCATTGGATCTCGCATTTCTTCTCCTTCAAAAACAAGAATTCCGCCATTGTCAATCGGTTCTAAATCCGGAAGGCTGAAAATTCTGATCTTGTTGCTTTCACGTTCTGTAGTAACAGCAATATCCACTTTTTTCCCATCGATAATCAATCCGTACGCAATATCAACATTGTTGGGACGCTTTAACGGAATGGACTTTTTAAGAATTTTTCCCTTTAAATCAAAAGCATACAAACCACCATCTGTGTCTTTATCATTTCCTACAATAATACTTTTTGAAGCATCAGTTGGGTGAATCCAAATAGAGGGATCATCGGTATCATGAGGCAAAGCTTCTGTAACTGCTGTTGGTTTTACAGCATTTGCAGCAACTGGAGCTAATTTATCATCTTTACAGGCAGTAAATAAAATACCTGAAAATAAAAAAACTACTATAAATTTATTTTTCATTGGATTTTCATTTGAATAAATTAGACAGAACGTTTAAGTTCTGTCTAATTTAAATATTTTAATATTGATTATTACAAGTCAAACTTCAAACCTAAATTATATCTTGCCTGATAATATTCTACTTGCTTGGTGTGTGATTCAATTCCCTGATAGTAACGTAACGGCTGGTTCGTTAGATTATTCGCTTCTGCAAAAACACGAAGTTTTGGTGTGATTTTAAATGAAGCATTCGCATCAAGAAAAAACTGCTTGTCATAATAGCTGTCATTGTACGATTCTGAACCTAATTCATCTAAATAATCTGAAGTGAAATTGGTTGAAATTCTGGCAGAAAAACGATTATTTTCCCATGATAATGATCCGTTAAACATATGCGGCGTAGTTCCCGGAAGACTGATGTTGTTTCTTTCGTTTCCATCCTCATCAGCAATCCCCTTTGCTTCAGATTTTGTGTAAGTGTAGTTCAGATAGACACCAAAACCTTTTAGGAATTTACCAGGAAGAAAATCCAACTGGCGTTGAAAGGCTACTTCAAAACCATAAACATCAACTGTTTTTCCATTTCTTGACTGTAAAAAAGACCAGTTTTCACCTGCAGGAATTGGATTTGCCTGATTTGGAAAATCTGAAGCAAATTTTGCATCCGTATATTGGTTATCGCTGTAATTGTAAATAAAATCATTTAATTTTTTGTAGAAAACACCTCCTGAAATTAATCCAACTGATTTGAAATAGTTCTCTACCATTAAATCATAATTATAAGAGTATGTTACATCCAGATCCGGGTTACCGGCTGTAATGGCCATGTCAGAAGCGATATTATTTACATAAGGCGCCAAAGCATAATAATCAGGTCTTGCAAGGGCAGTAGTAGCTGCAGCTCTTATAACAAGATCTTTCGTAGGATTGTACTGAAAGGAAATAGAAGGCAATAAATTTGTATATGAATTGTTAGTGTTGATTTCACTTTCTAATTCTTCTTCATCCAAAACCCTGTTTCCTGTATAATCAATATGAGTACTTTCTAAACGAAAACCCATTACCATAGATAATTTGTCATTAAAATCCTGATCCCATCTTATGTAAGCGGCATAAATGTTTTCTTTAGCATTATAGTTTACGGCCAAATATTCTGAAGGATCTGATTCTTTATCAAATAAAGAAGCGTTATTCAAATCAAGATTTCCTAAAAAGTTGGCCGATGCAAAGGTTCCCGGAATATATTTGCTTCCCGGATTAAAATTTTTACCGTCATAGAAACTTGTGGGAACTTCTGATAATAAATCCATTCCGCCATTTACTGGCTCGTAAGAGTAAAAAATATTATTTCTTTCTTTTTCCTTCATTCTAAGTCTCAGACCTGTTCTGATTCTTCCTTTTTGTGATGGTATAACAGTAAAAGGAAAACGGATGTTTACTTTGGCACCAAATTCACTTTCACTCGTTTCATCTGTGTTTTCTGAAGCCGAATCAAACTCTAGTTGGTCTAATGATTCTCCAACGCTCGAAACCAAAGGAAATTTGTTTTCAGAGAAATCCTGCACTATTTCCAATCCTTCCTGACGGTATTCGATATAACGCTCACCCGGACGGTATTCTCTGGCCTTAGCATAATTCGCAGACCAGTCCAAATCTAATTTAGAGTGGATTAAATGCTCACCACGAATGGAATAGTTTTGGACACGCTGGTCTTCCAGTCTTGTGTTTTTATTTCTTTTATTATCAATCCCGCCTTTCGTTTCACGTTTCACGCGGCCTTCAAAACCGGTAATGGTTTCTCCATCATAAATAGCTTCAATATCATCATAAGTAGTTCTGAAACGGTTTTCCCTGTCATCTCTCCAATTGTATATTGCATTTGCAAAAATGGAGTTGTTCTCATCAAATTTATAGTCTAAAGCAATAGATCCGCTTCGACGAATACGCTGTACATCATATTTTCTAATTTCTGAAGCTTGTAGAAATTCGTTACCGAATTCATCCTTCACCCATTCGTTTTCGACATTGTCAGATCCGTAATCTACATTATTATATGATCCACTGAATACAGCACCCAGTTTATTATCAAAAAAACGATTTCCATATACCAAACCAGCGGTGTAAGTAGCATTCTCACGAATTGGCATATAACCTCCTGCAACAGTTGCAGAGATTCTTTCACCGTTTGGAGTTGCTCTGGTTATCAAATTTACTGAACCTCCAATCGCATCAGCATCCATATCAGAAGTTAGCGTTTTGTTTACTTCAATAGTCGAAATCATATCAGACGGAATCAAGTCCATTTGTACGTTTCTATTATCTCCTTCCGCTGAAGGGATACGGTCACCATTTAAAGTAACGGAGTTTAATGACGGAGCCAGACCTCTAATGATAATATTACGTGCTTCACCCTGATCATTTTGCATCGTGATACCCGGAACACGTTTTAAAGCATCTCCAACGTTGGCATCCGGAAAACGACCTACCTGATCTGATGAAATTACGTTTCCAATGTTTTTGCTGTTTTTTTGCTGATTCAGTGCTTTGGCCTGACCTTTTAAGATGTCTCCAACTACAACTTCATTTAATTCTGTTCCGGAAGTTTTAAGGGCAAAATCAACTATATTATTTTTTCCTTGTTCTACTACAATTTCATGTGTTACGGAAGTATATCCTATATATTTTACAGTGACCTGATATGTTCCAATGTTTATGTTTAATAATTCAAAACGACCATTATAATCAGAAATGGTATATTTATTCTCACCTACAATCTGAATCATAGCCCCAGGCAACGGTAGTTTGTCATCGGCATCTAATACTTTCCCGGAAATGATTGCTTTTTGGGCAAAACCGGAAATGGTTAATAAAAAGAGGACTAACAGATAAATTTTTTTCATTATTTTTTGGTTTGATTTTGGTTGCGAAACTATAACCTTAGTATTACTAAACCAGTCAAAAAAAATTATCAAAGTGTTATGATTACTGCTTTTCAGCCAAAAGTTAGTAATCTTTAAATAACATGTTAATAGCAAATAATTGATTCACAGGTGAAAACAAATCAACAATTTATATCAGAATTAATTTTTTGGCGTTAAATTTGCCTTATCAATCAATCAAAAAATCATCAATCATGTTAAAACAATTTTTTATCCTGTGTTCAGGAGCCGATCGGGATCTTCTCGAAGGCTGTTCAGAAGGTGAACAAACCAAATATGTTGGTATTGGAGCCACCGTTTTTTTTACTGCAGTTATGGCATTTCTCGCCAGTGCGTATGCACTTTTTACTGTTTTTGATTCTATTTTTCCGGCTTTGATATTTGGGTTTGTCTGGAGTTTACTTATTTTCAACCTGGACCGGTTTATCGTTTCGACCATTAAAAAAAGAGATCGTTTTATGGATGAGTTCCTTCAGGCAACTCCCCGAATTATGCTTGCAATCATTATTGCCATCGTAATTTCGAAACCTTTGGAAATTAAAATTTTCGAAAAAGAAATCAATACTGTTTTATTGAAAGAGAAAAACGAAATGGAATTGGCCAATAAAAAACAGATAGGCACTTATTTCAAATCGGATTTAGATAAAAATAAGGCTGAAATTGCGGCGTTAAAAGCCGATATTGTAAACAAAGAAAAAGAAGTAAATGCTTTGTACTCCACTTACATTACTGAAGCGGAAGGAACTACCGGAACCAAAAAATTAGGCAAAGGTCCTGTGTATAAAGAAAAGCGTGAAAAACATGACGCTTCTTTACAAGAGTTCGCCGCTTTGAAAACAGCCAACGAAGCAAAAATTGCCGAGAAGGAAAAGGCAGGAACACAGCTTCAGGTCGATTTGGATAAAAAAGTTTCACAGACACAGCCCATTATTGAAGGCTTTGATGGTTTAATGGCACGTATTAATGCATTAAATAAACTGCCGTGGCTGCCTTCATTTTTTATAATGTTATTATTTCTTGCAATAGAAACTTCTCCAATCATTGCCAAATTACTGGCCCCAAAAGGTGAATTTGATTTTAAGCAGGAAGAGTCTGAAACGGCGATGAAAGCTACTTTGGAACAAAATAAATACCAGCGCGAATTGCTTGTTAAAACCAGTGCGTCAATGCATGATAGAGTTTATGCAGACATTTCTGAGGATAAAAGTTTATACGGGCTGCAGCGCAAAAACGCAACAGAACTATTAGAACTGCAATCCAATGGGTTTTTAGAAAAGCAGAAACAAACACTTTAAACTAAGAAAGATCTAGATTCTAATTTGAATTTAGATCTTTTTTCAGTAAAGGTCTATTTAGTTTTTACTTTGTATTATCTCCAATGTCTGCGAAGCGTTTCTTCCGCTTAGCGGATCAATAGATTCAAAATTAAAATAAGACTTTATAACCGTCATTATCCTTTTATTTTTAACTATTTCGCTGAAATTCAAATGCTTCATACGCTGATATTCTTCTCTTGGAACCATTAAAAATTCAACATAGAAATACTCTGTGTTAGAATTATCCTCTGCAATTGTACTGACACTGATTTCTCTTCCATTTGATATATGGAACTGTATAAATCTGTCATGTAATCCCCATTCGTAATTTACATCCTGGCCTGTATAATAATCAGAACCTAACTCTTCTACACCATCAATTGTTGTTTTGTACTTGTCATAAAAAGATTTCATAAGTCTTTGAAGCTCTTTTTCTTCTTTAAATTTTGCGTAACCTACTACAGCTTTAATCTTGTCTTTATCATCTTTTTCAATATAGATTCTGTCAAAATATAACTGTCCAAAATGGGCTATACTATCTTGTTTTTCTAAAGTTATACAACCAATTCTTTTTACACCGGTTGGCAATACCTCTTCAGTTTTTCTATCATACATTTTTTCAACTTTATCCGAATAAGACTCGGTTGCAGTTGTGTCAAGAGTTTCGGATATCAGTTGTTTGGGATCTTCATTAAAATCCATAATTGCCAAATCAAATTTGGAGTTTGCTTTTAATATTTTTGGCTGTTCAAATTCTATTTTTTTCTTTTCACAACTTACAAAGAGTAAAATTAGAACAGGTATTATTTTAAAGTAGTTTTTCATTTCTTACATTAATTTGGATTTTTTATTAAAATTTAGATCAGGAAAAATTCTAATGACATGATATCAAAGATTTCCCAACACAATAGTGAAAAATTGATATTGAAGTAATTTTTTCTAAACGTTACGGGTGTAAATCCATAAAACAATTTGAAAGCTGCAGAAAAATGAGAGGCGTCTTTGTATCCGCATTTATAAGCAACTTCACTTACATTTGATGTTTTGTCCTTAAATAATTTTTTGGCATGTTCCATTCTAAGCTGGGTAACATAACTTTTTATTGTGGTAGAAAAACACGCCTTAAATCCTTTTTTCAGTTTGAATTCATTAAGCGATATTATTCTCGAAAGTTCAACAAGCGTTGGTGCATTTATGAAATTGGTTTCTAAAATTTTTTTGGCTTCCAAAAGTTTTTTAAAATCCTTTTCATCAACACCTATTTTATTTTGAGGTTTTTTTAACGATTCAAGCTGTAAAATCAAAAGCTCTTTTATTTTGGCTTCCAAATACATTTTTTTTAACGATCCGCTATGTTTGCAGTTTTTTATTTCGTGAATAACCCATTGGATATCAGAGTTAAAAGCAACATATCTTGGAGTCAGGTAACCTGATTTTTTTTGTTGAATATTCCGGGAGAATTTTTGGTGAAGATTCCAGTCTTCATTAATTAATTTAGAATAAAATTCTGGTGATAAAATAACAGATAAGTAATTTATTTCTTCAAAAGGGGGGATTTTAAATGTGGCGTTAAATTTTGTTGTATAGAGGATATTATGCGTGTTCTCTGTTGTAAACTTTTCACTTTCTACCTGGTCAATTTCGGCTTCCACATTATTACAGCAAATAAAATTCATTAAGATGGATTCCCCTAGCATTTCTGTTTTAATGGTTTGTGGAGCTGAAAAGCACATTTGTATATCCATAATAAAAATGCCTTCAGTCACTAAAGAAGTGCAGGTAATTTCTTCTGCGTCATCATTGGTAATGCTGATTTTTTCTTCTGTAAAATGACTCAGCTGATTGTAATTATCACCAATTTCTACATTTATAAATGGCTGTTCCTGTCCTACAATTGTTGATTTAAATTTCAAAATAATAATCCGTTTTTACAAAATAATAATCCGTTTTTCCCTATCCTTTATATTGACGTTGATAGTATTTTTGCGCCAAATTTATTTATAATAAGTCTAATTAAGAATAAATTTCTGTTAAAAAAATTAACTAAAACTCCATGTATAACAAATATATCTTTTCCTTTCTATTGATCTTAATCTTTCTTCCTGTTTTTTCACAAGAAAATGTTACAAAGGAGAAAGGTAACAAGATTGAAAAAGAAGTTTCTAAAAAGGAGGATGCTGAAGCTTTGGAAAATGTTGAAGTAAAAGGAAAATCCAAAAAGCAAAAAATAGAAACACAGGGTTTTGCAGTTAATGTAATTGAAACTAAAGAAGCATCTCTGAGAAACATTCAAACTAACGAATTATTAAACCAAAGTGCTGGTGTAAGAGTCCGTCAGGCTGGTGGCTTGGGGTCGTTTGTTGAATATAATCTGAATGGAATGGCAGGTAGTGCTATTGGAATATTTATCGATGGGATAGATATTAGTACCTACGGTTCTTCTTTTAATTTAAATACTATTCCACCAGCATTGATAGAACGAATTGAAGTTTATAAAGGTGTTTTGCCTACACATTTATCTGGTGATTTTCTTGGAGGTGCTATTAACGTAATTCTTAAAAAAGGCGGTCTGAAAAATAATCTGAATGTTTCAACATCTTATGGCTCATTTAATACGGTTCAGTCAGACGTTAGCGGAATGTATCGTGATGAAAAAACAGGTTTTACTGCAAAGGGATCAGGATTTTTTAGTTATTCAGATAATAATTATGAAGTGTGGGGGAAATTTGTGAAAAATAAACAACCCAACGGCAGGGAAGAAAACGTTAGGGCAAAACGATTTAACGATGCATTCCGTTCTTATGGTTCCCGTTTTGAACTGGGCTATACAGATGTAAAATGGGCTAATAATTTTATGATTGGTTATACAGGTTCTGAAGCTTACAAAGAAGTACAACACGGTCAATATATGGCAACCCCATACAAAGGAAGGTTTACAGAATCTGAATCAAATATATTAACGTTAAATTACAATAAGAAAAACCTTTTTACAAAAGGACTGGAGTTTACTCTTAATGGTGTATATAGCAACAGAACGCAGTATATTCAGGACACAGTAAAATGGGCTTACAACTGGTATAATGAAAAGGTTCTTGACTTATACGGAAAACCTATATTAACTCAAAGTGGAGCACAACAAGGCAGACCAACAATGAGTACTATTGATCGCAAAATAACCAATATTAGATCTGATTTACAATATCGAATTGCGACTAATCATAAATTAGAATTTAACCATTTATTTTATATTGCTGACCGGGAGGATTATGATGCTTTGTTAACAATTCTGGAAAACAATTATCAGGCAACAAGTAATATTACAAAAAATGTTTTTTCATTGGGATATGAAATGCAAGCTTTTAATTCTCGTTTAAAAGCAAACTTTTTCGGGAAATATTACAACCAGAAAGTTGAAAGAATAGATCCAAAAGCACAAGTGGTAAATGGGCAAACTGTAAGAGTAGAACAAATTACTAATGATTCCAGATCAACAACTGGATACGGTGTTGCAACTTCTTATGCTGTTATTCCAAATTTATTCATTATTGCTTCAGCAGAGCAGGCGGTAAGAATGCCTTCAGAATCACAAGTTTTTGGTGATCAGGGCGAAAATTTAGTTGGAAACCCTAATCTTAGACCGGAAATCAGTAATAATTTCAATTTAGGATTTCGTCTCGATTCATATAAAATAAATGACCACCGTATTTCACTTTCGGCAACGGGATTTATAAGAGATACAAAAGATAAAATTGTTGCTTTATCAAATGACAGACCGGTAAATAATATAGAAACTTTTCCATTTGAAAACCTTGCTGCCAGCCAGGCCATAGGATTTGAAGCAGAGATGAATTATGGCTTTAAAAATTTAGATATCAGGTTTAATCTTTCAAAATTTAATTCCCTTTTCAAAAGTAAATTTAATGGCGAAAAAATCAGCAACAGATATAATGTACAAATACCTAACGAACCTTTTTTTACTGCTAATGGTAATGTACAATATACATTAAAAAATCTGTTGCAGGAAAAAGCTATTCTAAACTTATTTTATTATTGTGGCTATGTAGCACCCTATAATACTATTTGGGTAGAATCAGACAATTATATGACTCCTACTCAATTTATACAAGATTTAGGTTTGAGTTATATATTTCCAAGTAAAAAAATCATAATGAGTTTCGATGCTAAAAACATATTCAACCGAGAGGCCTATGACAACTTTGCCGCACAAAAACCTGGCAGAGCTTTCTATCTAAAATTAAACTATACTATTAATAATTTTTAAATAATACAATATGAAAACTCAAATTTCAAAATTTTTTATGAGCACTGCTGTATTAGCAGGATTCGTTTTAACAAGTTGTAGCAGTGACAATAATAATGATGGTGGATATGAACCAGACTTAGGAAACAGTACTCGTTGGATTACTCTTGCAGGTGCTTTAATGGGAACTAATCCAGGAGATGGAAATGGAGGTACTATGGTATATGCCGTTAGCGTAGATGATGCTAAAAACCCAGAAAAATCAATTAACGCTTATGATGATGGCTTTCATGTAAAATCGCAAAGAACAGCTCGTTTACAATCATCAGAAGATGGAGCTACACTATTTAACATAGCTTATACAGGACCTGACGGAGGTGAATTTTCAAGATATACCGTAGGTGGAGGAAAAAAAATGGTACAATCAGATGTTACTGTAAACATATCCGATTATGCTACTACATCTCCAAGATGGGTAAAGTTATTTGACGGAGACAAAACAGGTGTTGCGGTAAATCTTTCGGGCGTTAAAGTAACAACTGAGGCTGATGGAAAAACATACAAGCATTCAAGAGGAAGAGCAACCGTACTTGCTTTACATCTACAAGACGTTTTGATAAATGGTTACAAACAATACGAACTTCCTTTGTCTCCATCTGAAGAAGTTTTGGGACATTATATTTCCCGTTTAGATGGTCCTGTATTGAATAAAGCAGGCAACAAATTAATAATTGGAGTTGCAAAAGGAAAACATGATCCGGCAACTGGAGCAGCTCACCCAGCAGGGACAACTTTTACAAAAATTTCAGCGAAATCACTTGTGGTAGATTATCCTTCATTAGAAAATCCTACGATAATATCTTCTACACTTAGTGATGGAAATACAAATGGTTACCGTAGTTTTAATAATTTTTTAGCAGAAGATGGTAATATTTATCAGGCCACTCAAAATGACACAAAGGGTTCCCATATTTTAAAAATAAATTCAAATAATGAATATGATAACTCTTATGTGTTTAGTTTAGATGCTGCTTTAGGTGTTACAGGTACTTATGTAGATGCTTGGAGATATGCTGGTGACGGAATTGCTTACGTGCTTTATACACATGCAAATGCTAACGATCAGGGCTTTGTGGCACGTATAGATTTGAATACTAAAAAAGCTGAACTTGTAAATGGAATTCCTTATGATGCTGATCTTAATTTTGGACAATATCAAGGATTTGTAGTTAATGGAGATGAGGTTTTCATTGCTGTTACTCCTGTAGGAAAAGATGGTAACATCTACATTATCAACAGCAAAACAAATGTTGTTACTAAAGGTGCTAAATTAATTAACAAACCAGGAAATCATTATATTGGTGTGTTTTAAACTATTTTTTTTACAAGAAAAGCCGAAAGAAATTATACTTCTTTCGGCTTTTTTATTTAATACTAAGTTTTATTATTAGAATCTCCAGAAAACCAAAAAAACCTATTTCACTTTTTAAAATAGGTTTTTTTATATTTAGTTGAATTTAGTTTTAAACGTTCTTCAAATTGATAATTTCCTGATCCGTTAAAAAACGCCAGTTACCTCTCGGTAAATTCTTTTTGGTCAGACCGGCAAAAGAAACACGGTCAATTCTTAAAACATCATAGTCAAAGTTTTCAAAAATAGCACGAACCACTTTTACATTCGATGAACGTAATTTAAGCCCTACCTCACTTTTGGCTTCTTTTTCAATATAACTGATTTCTTCAACGAAAACTCTGTGTCCATCCAAAACCAGGCCTTTACTGATTTTTTCCAGATCCTCAAATTTTAAGTTTTTATCCAAAGAAACCTGATAGATTTTAGATGATTTCTGACTCGGCAATGTAAATTTACGAATCATATCCGTATCATTGGTAAACAACAATAATCCGGTTGTATTTTTATCCATTCTTCCAATCGGAGCAATTTTTGCCGTTGTAGAACCACGAACCAATTCTAAAACATTACGGTATTCCTGACCTTCGTCAAGAGCAGTAGTAAAGTTTTTAGGTTTATTCAACAAGATGTATTCTTTCTTTTCAGGAGTCAGAACAACACCGTCGAAGTTAACAACATCCGTAAGTTTTACTAAATAGCCCATTTCGGTAACCGGAACACCGTTTACCTTTACATTTCCTGACTGAATATATATATCGGCATCACGACGCGAACAAACTCCCGAATTTGATATAAATTTATTCAAACGAATTTCGTCTGCAGCTTTTTGTCTTTTTGGAGCCTGATTCTGTTTTTTAAGTTTTTGCGCCGCTTCCTCTTCTGCTGCTTTCACAGCCGGCTTCACTTTTTTCGGCCCTTGGGCACGTTTTTGCATGGCAGGTTTTGGCTTGTTAGAGTTTGATCTGGAGCTGTTTGGCTTAGAACCACCTCTGCTATTATTGCCTTCCTTCTTATTCATAAATTCTGTAATTTGTGCAAAGATAGTTTATTCCTGCTAAATAATCCTAAGTTCGTTGTTCTTAGATTACTAGCTATGGATTTTTTAGTTTTTTCAGAAGCAATACATTCGCTTTCTTTCAGGTTAGTTTTCAAATAATTGGCTTCTTAAACATCAGTTATTACACTAAGTTTGGCAAAGCTGACACAGATTTACACTAATTTATAAAAATTCCGTTTAACTTGGCGAAACTCTTTAAATATCAGTGGAATAAATCTTAGTAATTAGAAATTAGTTGCTTGCCATGCCACAACACACTCGGATTAATCAAAACAATGCAAAATACACCGGAAACTATGAGGAATTTCAAAACATTATGTAGTAAAAGATATTGTTCTTTCGAATTGGATTTCCAAAGATAAATCAGGAAAAAAAGCAAAGTAACAAAACAGACATAGAAATAAATATCCATATAACCCACGTCGTAAACATTGATCAGAATATATACGGGAAGAATAGTCAAAAAAGTTAAAACAGTAATGATTTGCTTAGAGACCGTTTCGTTATAAAGTATCGGAATTGTTTGGTAATCATTCGCTAAGTCGCCTTTCAGGTTTTCCAGATCTTTAATCATTTCACGAACCAGCAGCAATAAAAACAAAAACATGGCATGTGCTGAAATTACAGCAAAATGACTCATGTGATTTTCTATTTCCTCAAATAAAGTTTTATTGTAGAAATATAGTAAAATAGCAAAAAAGGGTACAACTGCCAATAATGCTGAGGTAAGATTACCAATAATAGCGTATTTTTTGATTTTGTGTGAGTAAAACCAAATCAGAAAAATGTATACGGAAAAAAACAAAAAGGCACGCCAGGAAACAATCAGAGCCGTTAGAACCGCCAAAAAATTCAGGCAAAAATAAACCGAAAGTTTTGTTTTCTGGCTTACCAATCGATCCAGCATAGATTTGTTTGGCCTGTTGATTAGATCTTTCTGGCTGTCATAAAAATTATTGATAATGTAACCGGATGCGATTGTAACAGCAGAGGCAAAAACAATCAAAAATAAATTGGGATCAAGAATAATATCCAAAGCCCTTTTATCCGGAGCCAGTATAAAAATCGCTGATAAATATTGCGCCAATACGATTATCGGAATGTTATAACCCCTTACCACAGAGAACAGACTGACAATTTTCATCACTAAAAGTTTGTGTTGCCTGCTTAACATTCTAAAAATTTAAGTTGATGGAAAAGAGTAAAACCGAAAAATCTTTCGGTAAAGTTTTTTATGGAGGTTTGATTAAAATTGATACACAACTTCTAATTTGTAGTCTTTCAAGGAAACTTTAGCACGTTCCAAATCTTCAGTAAAACCAAGAATGTAACCACCACCACCAGAACCGCAAAGTTTCAGATAATAGTCATTGGTGTCAATTCCCTGCTGCCAGATTCCATGAAATTGTTCCGGAATCATCGGTTTGAAATTATTCAATACTACTTTAGAAAGTTTTTTGGTATTGGTAAACAATGATTTCATGTCACCATGCAAAAAGTTCTCAACGCAGGCATCAGTATGTTTTACGAATTGGTTTTTAAGCATGGCACGGAAGCCTTTATCCTTCAGGTTTTCCATGAAAATATTGACCATCGGAGCCGTTTCTCCCACAATCCCCGAATCTAATAAAAAGACAGCGCCTTTCCCGTCAAAACTTTGAGTTGGAATACCGGTTGCTTCAATGTTATCTTTGGAATTGATTAAAATCGGAATACTCAAATAGCTGTTCAACGGGTCCAAACCAGAACTTTTTCCGTGAAAAAAGCTTTCCATCTGAGCAAATATATTTTTTAATTGTAACAGTTTTTCACGAGTCAGATTCTCTAAAACTGTTATTTTATGAGTCGCATATTTATCATAAATGGCAGCTACCAAAGCACCGCTGCTTCCAACACCGTACCCTTGCGGAATACTGGAATCGAAATACATACCTGTGTCAACATCATTTTTTAAAGCAGCCAAATCAAAAGCAACCAAATCCGGCTGTTCTGTTTGTAATGTCTCCAGATAAGTCGTATATCGTTTTAAACTTGCGTTTGAGGCAATGGCTTCTGCCGAAGGATTTTCATCTTTCTTTAGCGCTCCATTGTAAAAATTATAAGGAATAGAAAGCCCTTTTGAATCGCGGATGATTCCGTATTCTCCAAAAAGTAATATTTTTGAGTAAAATAATGGTCCTTTCATATGTTATTTAATGTCTAAAAATCTAAATTCTGATTAAAGATACAAAAATTATAGTTTAATTGCACCGTTTCCAATTTCATCGCAAATGTACTGACCATTTTGACAAAAGCCAACTAATTCGTTCTTAATAAATTGTAATACTTTGTCTGCTACATTATTTGGATATAAAACATGCACATTAGCGCCTGCATCCAGTGTAAAACAAACCGGTATGTTGGTTTCATTTCTAAATTTCCAAATGGTATTGATGATTTGTAATGTATTTGGTTTCATCAAAATAAAATAAGGCATCGAGGTCATCATCATCGCGTGCAAAGTCAGGGCTTCACTCTCTACCACTTTAATAAATTCTTCTAAATTACCACTTTCAAAAATGACAATTAACTGATCCAGATTTTCATGTGCCTGAGCAAAACGTCTTTCAGCATACGGATGATTGTGCATCAAATCATGCCCGACAGTACTTGAAACCTGCTTTTCTCCCTTATCCACCAACAAAATAGTATCTCGATAATTTTTGAAATTTTCATGAATCTCATGTGGAAATTCAACTCCAAATAAATCTGTACTTCCTGTTATATTCTTTTGGTTTCCCCAAACGACTACATTTCCTTTTACGCTTCTGCAGGCACTTCCGGAACCTAAACGTGCTAAAAAGGATGCTTTTTGATAAAAATATTCCTCAGTCATTTCAGGATTCAGCTCTTTTTCCAAACTCATAAAATTCATGGCCAAAGCCGCCATTCCGGAAGCTGAGGAGGCAATTCCAGAACTGTGTGGAAATGTATTATGAGTGTCAATCGTAAAGTGATACTCCTTCAAAAATGGGAGATACACTTCAATTCTTTCTAAGAATTTCCTGATTTTTGGTTTGAAATCTTCTTTTGGTTTTCCTTCAAAAAGCAAATCGAATGAAAAAGAATTTGAAGTTTCTTTTCTTTCAAAAGCCAATTTAGTAATCGTTTTGCAATTATTTAGCGTAAAACTTACCGAAGGATTGGCCGGAATTTGATTCTCTTTTTTACCCCAATATTTGACTAAAGCAATATTGCTGGGAGCGCTCCATTCGAAATTTCCGTTTTCGATTGTTGAAGTATATTTTTTAGGAATAAAATCAGTTGCTGTAAACATGAATTATAAAATTTTGGCAAAGATAGTTTTTAAAATATTCCACCATATAAGTTATATAAGAAAATGTAAGCGGGACTAAACTAAAATGGACTCACATGGGCATATATGGTTTTAAAATCTTTTAGCTACTTTTGAATAAAATTTAAATAACAATGAACAAAATAACCCGCATCGCAATAGCCATAATTGTTTGTTTAACCGTTGGATATTCATCATCAACTGTTACAAAATCCGGAGTAGAAACCTGGTATCCCACAATTGCAAAACCAGTTTTTAATCCGCCTAATTGGGTTTTTATGCCGGTTTGGACTATTCTCTTTATATTAATGGGAATTGCAGCAGGTTTGGTTTGGAATAATATAAAAGAGCAAAATGCAGAAGTTAAAAAAGCATTGGGTTTCTTTTTGATTCAATTGGCTTTAAATGCCATCTGGTCGTATTTATTCTTCGGATTAAAAAATCCAATGCTGGCTTTAATCGAAATTGTCCTTTTATGGCTAATGATTTATGAAACGTATTTAAAATTTATCAAAATCAATAAAACTGCCGGTTATCTTTTGATTCCGTATCTGGTCTGGGTAGGATTTGCAGCGATTTTGAATGCGAGTATCTGGTGGTTAAATAAGTAATTTTAGTTTCAGGTTTAATTAATGCGTTCATTTTATGAATAAATTCAAGGCTTTTGTTATTGTTTTCATTTTAATTTCTTTTAAGACTTTTGCTTGTTTGAATGGTGAAACTAAATATTTGAAGAATGGCGAAAGAGCTTATATTGATTTTAGAGGACTAGTTCCTCATGGACATAATTTTACCATTTCAGAGTTTCCCAAACTTATTTCGGAACTTGAAAAATTATATAAAAAGACAAGGGATATCGATTATTTGTCTGATAAAGGCTATGTTTTAATAATCCAAAAAAAATATGATGAAGCTTTAAAGTTGTATTTAAATATTGAAAAAATAAAGCCTAATAGATATTCTACTGCATCAAATATCGGAACTCTTTACGAATTGATCGGTGAGAATCAAAAAGCTTATGATTGGATTAAAAGATCCATTCAAATAAATCCGGAATCTCACAGTGGTTCGGAATGGCTGCATCTGAAAATACTGGAAGCAAAAATTAAAAATTATGAAGGCGTTAATGGAGGATTTTTGACAAATAATAGCTTTGGAAAAGAAGCAATACCAAAAACAAATTTATCAAAGAAAGAATTAAGAAAATTTGCTCAATCTGTTTATTTTCAAGTGAATGAAAGAATGAGTTTTATAAAACCTAAAGATCATATTATTTCCGTTTTACTTTTTGAACTAGGAAATGCGGTTGAAATTTTAGGAGAAAATGAGAATGCTATACAAATTTACAGAAAGGCTAAAGAATATGGTTTCCAAGATAAATTAATTAACAGAAGGCTAACCCATTGCTATCAAAGCAGAGCAAACTATTCCAAAAGGCAAAATCAAAAAGAAATTGGAATAATAGAAAAGGAAAATAAAGCCGAAATTAATATCATTTGGATTATTTTATCAATTATTACATGTGTTTTATTAATTGGTTTACTGATTTTCTTTTTTAAAAGAAAAAACTTTAACAATATCTGAGTTAATTGATTCATTAATGAGCTTAATTTTTAATCTCCGTTTTCAAATTCTTAAACTCTTCATTTTTCAAATACAAAAAATCCATTGTGGCCAAAATATTTGGATGTTCTAAGAGAATTTTAGATTTTGGATCGACATCACAGAATTTTATAAAAATTTCTTTTTCTTCAGAGCTAATTTTCAAATTTTTAATGAAGAATTCAGGTGGAAAAGATGCAATAATTAGTTTTTTGAAACCGTCATCAATAGGCTCAATTTTTTTCTTCGGTTTGTCAAAAATTGGGTAACTAAAGTTTATACCATTTCTAATTTTACCATCATAAACAGTAACCTTTGTAGTAACATCATCAAATTGTTTGCGAATTTTGATTTTATTTATTTCTTCTCTATTATTGGCTATTTCTTTAAGTTCAGTTTTACTAAAAGCAGATCTGGAAACTACAACATTATCCAATTCTTCGGCTTTTGGATTCATTTCAACAATAAAATCGCTTTTTTCCAGATCTTTCAAAGTTACCTTCAATCTTGTAAATAAGTAATCCTTTGAAAAAAACAATAAACTGTCCTGTTCTTTTGCTAAAATAGAAAACTCTCCCACTTCATTAGTTCTCGTACTAGTTTGGCCAGTTTTATTAATAACTTCAATTTTATTAAGCGGAGCATTATTGCTGATTACCTTTCCATGAAGCAGTTTTTCCGTTTGAGAAATAGAAAGTTGATAAGTAAAAAAAGAAATTGTAGTAAGTAATTTTACTCTCATAAACGGTTAATTTGTTGAGAGTAAAATTATTAGAATTGTCTTAAGGAAAACTTATTGAATGTGTAAAGTCATGTTAATAATACATTTTAGTTTTAGATACTTATAATGATTGTATCAACTCTAAAGGATTATGTATTACCATTTTCGCACCGCTGGCTTTCAATTCTTCCTCCGTTCTATAACCCCATGTAACTCCAACCGGAAACATATTGGCATTAACAGCTGTCTGCATATCAATATCAGAATCTCCTATGAAAATGATTTCTTCTGGTTTTAAATTCCACTTTTCGCTTATTACTATTGCTTCAAACGGATTGGGTTTTTTAAGTGATTCAATACTCAAACCTACCACATTACTGAAATAATTCGGAAAAATAGCTGCGACAATTTTCTTGGTCAGTTCATCCGCTTTATTCGAGAATACGGCCAATTTG